>Ga0315312_1000372_pt1 | contig 58778 bp, 62 predicted proteins | sample TDP7_MG_FD_203629 | JGI IMG/M metagenome (GOLD analysis project Ga0315312, IMG submission 203629) | Freshwater sediment microbial communities from Lake Towuti, South Sulawesi, Indonesia - TDP7 | ecosystem: Environmental > Aquatic > Freshwater > Lake > Sediment | place: Indonesia: South Sulawesi... | reverse complement strand
CTCAATCTATACGATATCCGAGTTCTCAAGAATGCTTGGAAAGAACCTCCCAGTATTCTCAACGATAACACTAAAGGCTGCTGACAAATCTGAACTTCAAGAACTTGCGACGCGCCCAATATCCTACGCACTAGGTATAGTATTCCCACTTCTTCTTTTGAATCCGCCGATAAGTTATGCATCCATCGCCGTGTTGACCATTGGCGACGGGTCCGCTGCAATCTTCGGCAAACTTTTCGGAAGAACCCTCTCCCCGCTCAATAAAGGAAAAAGAGTTGAGGGTTCAGTTGCCGGTTTGATCTTCGCTTTCCTCGGCTCACTCTTGTTCGTGAACCCGGCCAAAGCATTAGTCGGCGCGATCGGAGGCATATTGGCTGAAAGCTTACCCTCGCCAATCGATGACAATCTCATGATACCATTAGTTTCGGGACTTGCAATGACGTTAATGGCGTGACTGATCTCCCTTAAGGACCTTCATAAGCATCGGCATCAGAAGCGTACCACACTCTAAGGTGCCTAAGCTGCCTCTCTTGCACTCCTTTTCAGAAAACATCTCGGCCCCATCGCTAGGAACCCTGCCGCCTGATATAAGCAGCGGAACAGGATCGTCGCTATGGGCTTTCAATTTACACGGGGTTGCGTGGTCAGCCGTTACGCATACTATGCATTCTTCCAGATCGAGTTTTGGCAAGAGCCTCTCGAAGAAGAACGCGTCAATAGTCTCGATGATACGGGTCTTAAGTTCAAAATCGCCGTCATGACCAGGCTCATCCGGCCCCTTTATATGTATGTAGAAGCAGTCGAAGGAATAGAAATTACCCAGTAATCTTTCCACTCTTAGAGAGAAGTCGAATTTGAGGTTGCCAGAAGGAGGCGGCAGATCAACGATGTGCATGCCCGCCAACCTCGCTATGCCCCTCTCAACAGGCATATCAACGAAGCAGGCAAATTTGACGCCATAATTATCGTTTATGTCAAAAAATTCTGGTAGCGTGCTTCCTGCATCCCGAGTAAGAATAACGTTTGCACCGAGCTTCCCTTGAGCTACGCGTTTTCTATTCACCTCGTGCCTATCCAGAATAATGTGACTCTTAAGGACAAACTCGTTAACCAACTCAGCCGAAACCTTCGCTGCTTCGCTATCGTCTAAGGGTTCACTATTAATAAGCATCATTTCGGCTCCAGCCTTTACCACACCTATTCCCTTGACTCTCTCATATGCAGGGTCGGTATTGGTGATCTCCCCTGAGAGAGGTCTCCTTCTTCTCCTAATCACCAGAACCCCTCTGTGCCCAAAGGTATTCCTGAATTGGAGTTCTGCTGGATGCGACTCCAACCTAACTTCGTCATTCACCGCTTTAGCCAGGACCTTTGCCTCCTCAGTGGTTAGGTTTCGACCAACTCTCCTGTCGATTATTCTTCCACCTTGATCCATAGTTGCGAAGTTGCACCTCAAGGCGAGGTCGCCATTCTTCACATCTAAGCCAGCTCCGAGAGATTCTATCGGTCCTCTAGCAACGTTATACTTGAAGGGGTCATATCCCAGAATGGAAATGACAGCGACATCGCTTTCGGGGGCTATTCCCTTACCAACCGTATACATTAGCCCAGTCTTCCCCTTTTTGGCAAGCATATCCATGTTAGGGGTCTCGGCGGCCTCTAGAGGTGTCTTGTTATCGTATTCTTGTGTGGGTAAGTCTCCCATACCGTCTATGACCACGTAGATCAGTTTCAAGCCAACATCTACCTCCTAAGTCAATTTAAAACAGAGCCTTAAATTGTTTTCACACTGTTCTCCGATTACGTCTAGCCAAGCCGGAAAACCTTATAATAGGATGCAGCCGATAGTCGGTCATAAACGGTGAGGAACCCATGCCGGTTTTCACAGCGGACCAATTGAAAGATCTCGGAATCAAGATATTCAAAGCCCTAGGAGCAACCGAAGAAGAGGCAAGAATCGTCTCTGAGTTCCTAGTCAAATCCAACCTCGCCGGACATGACTCTCACGGCGTCATACGCATCATCCAGTACGTGAATGAGATTCAGAAAGGCAGAATCATCCCAGGAGCTGCCATCGAAGTCGTGCGTGAAACCCCTTCCTCCGCACTGCTAAATGGTAACTGGGGCTTTGGCCAAGTGATCGGTTTCAAGGCGATGATGATGGCCATAGAGAAGGCGAAGACCAACACGGTCAGTGTCGTATGCGTCTACAACTGCAACCATGTAGGCAGACTCGCCGACTACACGATGATGGCGGCCGAAAACAGGATGATCGGCATAGCCATGGTGAACGCCAACAAGATCGTAGCCCCCTACGAAGGAACGGAGCGGATGTTGAGTACAGGCCCCCTCAGCTACGCTTTCCCAACCGATAAGGAGATACCGTTCGTTTTAGACATCGCTACAAGCGTGTGCGCAGAGGGCAAGATAAGAGTGAGCCTCCACACGGGTGAGAAGCTCCCACACGAATGGATCATAGACAAGAACGGAAAGCCCAGCAACAACCCTTCAGACCTTTATGAGGGCGGCGCCATTCTACCCTTCGGAGGCGAAGTCGGACATAAAGGGTTCGGAATAGGTCTCGCAATTGATGTTCTCGGAGGAATACTGGCCGGATCAGGCCCGGCCTACCGCAAAGATAAGAGGGGAAACGGCGTTTTCATGGAGGCAATAAACATAGAGAGCTTCATGCCCCCAGAAGAATTCAAGAGGGAGATGGACGGACTGATAAGAGTCGTGAAGAATTCTAGACCGATGTCAGGATTTGGGGAGATCGTAATTCCCGGCGAACCGGAGTACAGGACCGAACAGAGAAGGATCAAGGAAGGAATATATGTCCCCGAAAAGACATGGAAGGAAATAACCGAAATAGCAAGGGCGTTAAAGTGTTGTCCGCTTTCGAAAAGTTAATTTCATGAACCGCTAAAATTACGTTTATTCTAGCAAAGAGGATTTTCATTGAACAGAATAGTTGAGAACCCTAAATTGATCTTTTTTGTGGGTTAAATCTTCCGAATGTAATTTGGAAGACATAATTCGTTTGGGCAAAGATTATTATTTCAAATTGGGCGAGCATTATTTTTTGACTCCCGATAGCATTAGATTGGTGATTATGAAATTGAGCGCTGAGGAAGTTAGGGTATATGTTCAAAGGCAGTACGTTGAACCAGCTCGTTACAGGGGCGAAAAAGAAGTAACAATTCAAGCAGGAGATATCCACGACGAGATGAATTTACGCAGTCTGCAACCACTTGTTTGTGATACGTTGAGAGGAAGAAAGTTGCAGAAACCATGTAATATCAGATTGGTAAGAGAGCAACGCGGACGTAGAGTCCGTCAGCGCCATGCAAAGAATATCTGGTTTACTTATGAATTATTGCAGACTTAACCATGATGTTTGCAACTGAGCAAATCGTTCAAAGTGTGAAAAAGGAAGAAAAGACTTTTGTTTCCGTGCTTACGAGGGGGGGAGCTTTTGAAGAAGTTGCAATTTGAGATGTTATTTTTGGTTTCGTCTTTCCTTACATTCACTCTCATATTGGGGTTTGGGGGTGAAAATTTGATACGTACTTAATGTAGCATCGCGTAAGATAGAAGTGTGAGGAAATCTCAGTTGGTTAATATCTCTCCCAAAGAGAGGGTTAATAAAGCTGTCGCCCATGAGGAGACAGACATAGTTCCCTAAACATTCCGATACATCCTCGATCTCATGAGAGGCTTGTCCAGGTTTACGGTGAAGGCTATAACAGATGGATCATAAACCACTTTGCTGATGCTCGAATAGATGCGCGTCTCCTTCCCCCTGAAGATGCTCTTGGAGATTGGGTGGACGACTTCGGCTGTATTTGGCGCCAGTCAACCGAAGGAGCTCCACACATAGTCAAGTACGCTCTTATCAAGCCAAATCTTGAGGGTTACATGTTTCCCGACCTTTCCAACCCTGAACGTTACAAGTATATACCGGAAGACATTAGTGCTAACAAGGATAAGTTCCTGGTTTCAGGCGCCGGACTTCTCTTCTTCAAAACGGCTTGGGCTCTCAGAGGGTTCGACCAGATCCTTATAGACTCTTATCTCCATCCTAACTTTGCGGAGGAATTGCTTGATAATCTAATGGAGTTAAACATCCAGATGGTTGAAGGGATTACTGAATACGATATAGACGCCGTGTTGTTCAGCGACGACTACGGCACGTAGAAAGGCTTGATAATGGGTCCAAGAATATGGAAGATGTAGCTCAGATGTAGTTCTTCGTGAATCTTGAACTCTCGCGTTTCGACCCTTCTCACAGGTAGATGTTCATGGATGATGCCATAAGCGCACGCAAAATCTCAACAGATCATTAAGGGGCTCGACGCTGATACTTCTAAGACTTCGCGCACCTACTTTTGAGTTAGAAGCAGGATCGCTTGTGCGAGGTCTCCTTTCGTCTCTTCAAGCGCAGCCCTCGCTTGATCTAGACTTACATTCGCCTGTTGTGCAACGAGCTGTACGTCCTCCTGCGGTACGGCAAGTTTCCTTTCCACAGTCTTCTCGGCGATCTCTCCACCTGCAACCTGAAAGATTTTTTGCCCATGCAGATCGAGAACCGAGACCTCAGGGTTCTCAATGACTATCTCCTTCGTACTTGTCCGGAGAATAACCTCCTGAACATCCGGCATAGGAGTCATATTTAACCCCATACGCTGCATCATTCTTCTAGCTTCCCTTGAACTTATCCTCCGCAACTCATCAACCTCCCCATAATGGTTCACTGCATACTAGGTTTTTTAGCTTTCTCTGTGCTTACCTTCTGCACTTGAACAGCCACTCCTCTCTTAAAAAACTTCATCTCTCTGCCAGATGATAGTGGCTTCCCGAAAGCCAAGACCTTGTTTCGCGAATACGTTCCGTCCCTTCTGTAAGGGAGGAAACCTTTCCTCCAACCATGATGATCATACCTTTTGAATTTTCCATCTCGATCAATCTTCATGCTCCTTTGATCGTCAAGATAAAGAACCCGCCTAGAGGTCTAAGAGTGACTGGAAGTTCACGGTTAAGATGCATGTACCTAACTCGACCAGTTCTTCTAGAGAAGACCAGTGAAACATCGTCGGGAAAGGGCCTGTCACCTACGCCATTTCGAGATTGGCGGTCAGCGACAGATCTTACTTTCCTGAGGAACTATGCTCTGTTAGACATTCACGCAGAACCCTCAGAACTATATTTTTAGCGAATCTTTTTTGAAAAAGGCGACAGTGGGATACGAAGGATCTTTTGAAACGGTTGCTGGAAGCCATGTATGTTTTGAGGCGAGCTTTTCTAGTTTTCTAACACTCGAGATGCTGCGGTCAGCATGGTATCAATGCTCCTTTAAGGACATAACGTCTATGATCATGGAGTTACGTATGGTTAAGACGAAGATCGAGATTGATCATCTTAAGATAGCTAACGAAATAGCTACTTTTGGGCTAGAATTAGCTTCCAACGTGATTGCGGATGGCACCAAAGAAATTCAAGTCGCAACATCTATAGAAAACGAATTCAGTCCAAGGGAGTCGGATACAGAGGCGTTGATAGAGCTCGAGGGTTTGCTTTTGTAATGTCTGGTCCACCAGCAGCGAATGCTTATAGATCCTACTGCATTTCGACTACTAGAAGACTCAGAAGAGGTGATCTAGTGCTAGTGGAATTAGATACGTATGCGGACGGATACTGGTCTGACCTGACACGAATGTTTGTTATCGGTGAACCTACGTCTGAACAGCAGAGAATTTTCGATTCTGTGCTTGAGGCTCAGCAAGAAGCGATTAAATCAATAAAGTCCGGAGTTAAAGCTTCAGATATCGATGGAATCGCTCGTAATATTGCAGGAAAGCACGGGTATAGAAAATATTTCCCCCACCGTTTAGGTCATGGGATTGGACTACAATTGCATGAACTGCCTGTTCTTCATCCAGCTTCAGGCGATATCTTATCACCCGGTATGGTTCACAGTGTTGAACCTGGTATCTATATTCCGGGCTTTGGAGGAATTAGAGTTGAAGATGATATCTTAGATTTAGAAAGAGGCTATGAATACTTATCAGAGTTTGACAGAACGCTCATAAGAGCCTAGCGTTGTGATATGAGAAAAGATTTATGTGAGTAGCACCGATACCGTCTTATAAGCGCCTCTGCTGGTTCGGATGTGCATTTACTAGATTAGGTACATCAAAAGAATATGAGGTACGCTTGATGAAAAAATTTATGAAAATATGGAAATTAGAGGGTTTTACTGACGATTATGGAAGATTGATAAAGGTTATATTAAGTCCAAAGATACAAGGAATTAGAAATCTTGCCATCTCCCAAGTGGTGGCCCCGCCAGGAAGCCTTGGCACGATGCACGTTCATAAAGAATCGGATGAATTCTGGTATATTCTGAGTGGAAGAGGCAAAATAATTATAGGCGACGAAAAAATCTCTGTTGAGCCGGATATGGTGGTTTACGGACCTGCTAACGTTCCTCATCAACTAATAAACACAGGCCAAGATCCACTTAAAGCTATATTCATATTTTCACCACCAGGCCCTGAGGAGCCTCTCATAGCAAAAATGAAAAATAGAAGCTAGGCGCTTCATAGATCTAGTCGAAAATCACCTGTCATAGATCCCTCCGAACAATCAGAGAAGGCGGCATGGATTTTGAACCAAATCCTAAATAATCTAAGAATCTTATATACGTCAAAAATATTAGCGCTAGGGATGTAGATGGTTAAAGCTGTTATTATAGAATGTCCCGGAAAGATCGGAATCAGAGAATTTCCTAAACCGAGCGTAAGAGAAGATGCTATGCTGTTAAGGGTTGAGATGTCAACTATCTGTGGATCTGACGACAAAATGTATGAAGGGTTTATTCCAGCTCCTTTCCCCTTAATCCCCGGTCATGAACTGGTTGGAATCCTAGAACGATTCGGTGACAAAGCCTCTCGCAAAGATGCCGCGGGGGCTCCTTTAAGTGAAGGAGATAGAGTTACAGTAGTTCCCTGCATCCCGTGCGGAAACTGCTATTACTGTAAATTTGTTCCTTCCAAACTAAACCTCTGTGAGAATAGAATCTGTTATGGAGTGTCGATGAGTTGCAAAGAACCGCCCCACTTGTTCGGAGGGTTCGCTGAATACTTATATGTACGTCCAGGATCCTACGTCTTTAAGATTCCTCCTAAAATAACAAAAGAAGTTGCCGTCTTATCTGAACCTATGGCGAATGTTACAAAGGGATTTGAAAGGATATTCGAACAGGCTGGCGAACGATTAGGAAAAGATATCCTTATACAAGGGGCAGGACCGATTGGAATTCTCTTCATACTAGTAGCTAGGGCATTAGGCGTTGGAACGATAATCGTCACGGAAGGAAATGAATACCGTATTAATAAGGCCAAGGAATTCGGTGCGGATTACGTAATCAATATATCTCGTGAAAATGTTCAAGATAGGATAATTTCAGTAAAGGAACTCACGGATGGCCGTGGTGTGGACGCTGTCATAGAATGTACCGGAATCCCTGCGGCTGTTCTGGAAGGCATCGATATGCTTCGTAGAGGAGGAACATACCTTATATTTGGTATAGCCGCTGATAAAGGACGAATACCGATTAATCCTTATGTGATCTGTAGAAACGATTTGAACATTCTTGGTACATACTCATACCCTCCTTGGCATTTCAAGACAGCCATAAGTATGTTACAATCAGTTTCGAACCAGGCTCAAAAGATAGTTACACACAAATTTGCAATCGAAAACATTAAGAAAGCCTTTGAGATGGCAAAAAGCTTCGATTGTCTAAAAGTCGCCATAACACCAGAAACGAGCTAATGACCTGTGTATCATCTGAATTAACTGAAGTCTTAATGACCTGTTCTAGTACTTCAGCGAGCTTGTTCTCAAATCGCGCTCTTCATTGGATGCTATGATCGACAAATTATATAAAATGGGGGTGAAGTGTAAAGAGCAGATGGCCGTTTCAAGCTCATGCTAGTTATTTTAAGAAATCCAACTCTATTAATCCAACTTCATCATCGTATTTTCTGACCAGCCTCACACCCTTAAGTTCGATGATTATTAGATCGATAGTCAAGAGGCTGCGATTCCCCCCTTCAACAAAGTGTCCTCCATAACTTTTCCCCGTTTGGTCAGTGACTATTCCATGAAAATGTATCAGCCTACCTCCATCCTCGCTTTCGCCGATCCAACCATGTCCTCCGAGAAATTCGACTGGACCAGGCACTTCGATTGGGTCGGTGTATCCGACCTTCATCTTCGCTTCCGGTTTTGGTTGCGTCACCATGAAAGTTGCTTTTTGTAGACTACCCATTGAACAACTGATAAAGCCGTGTTGAACGCCGTAATCCTCGCAAATTTTTTTAATCCCTTCTGTCAGGTCAGTCCTAGGAAGCAAGCGAATTGCCATAACTCTTCCAAGTTGACCCTCAGAAGCCTTATATCGCACTCCTTCCAATTCCATCGCTCCTTCAATCCATACCCTTAGCTCGTATTACTTATTATCTTTATACACGCACATGTGACACGAATTTTTCTAGAGGTTACGCCTTTAATATGGCCTCTAATAAAGAGGGTGATTCCATGACTTGTTTAACATCATTAAGGAATTGAGCAGCTGGCGCTCCGTTAATAATTCTATGGTCAAAGGATAGGCAAAGATTCATCATAGGTTTTACTACTATCTGGTTATCTGCAACCGTGGGTTTTTCAATGATCCTTCCTACACCGAGTATCGCGGTTTCGGGCGGGTTGATGATGGGTGTAAATATGTCCACGCCGAACATTCCGAGGTTTGTTATAGTAAAGGTTCCACCGCTTAATTCTTTCCTGGTAAGTTTACCTTCTCTTGCATGTCCAATGAGTTCACGTAAGGTTAGGTCTATGTCTTTGAGCGACTTTCTATTTGCATCGTGAACTACGGGAACTACCAATCCGTCTTCAACTGCAACAGCCACACCCATGTTGATCTCGTCAAAGACTTTAATCTGTTCTCCGTCTAATGTTGAGTTTATGATCGGGTAATCCTCTATGGCTTTTGCAACAGCTTTGATCAGAATATCCGTATAAGACACTTCGAATTCGGTCGAATATTCTCGTCGAATCTTCACAATGTTTGAAGCATCTATCTCCATAATTATAGTGGAGTGTGGGACCGTTTGAGTGCTATGAGACAGCCGTTCCGCGATAACCTTTCTTATTCCAGTTAATGGGATTACTTCTCTTATTTTTGGTGCGGCTTTCATCTCCTCAACGAATCTTCGCACATCTTCTTCCGTTATTTTCCCACCAGACCCTGTGCCTTTTATCCACGCTAAGTCAATGCCTTGTTCTCGCGCTAATCGTCTCACAGATGGGGAGGCTTTGATTCCTTCCACTATTGCTTCTCTTGCTTCTTCGACTGCACTCTCCTTTGTTACAGTCAAACCTGCGGCTTCAGGTATCGTCTCAGAAACTTCGACTTCAGAGATATCCTCATTGGGTTTAGCTATTATGCCAATTATCTGTCCAACAGGCACTTCTGCTCCCTCCTTCACTAAAATTTTGCGAAGTACGCCGGAGTCGGGAGCCTCAATTTCGTATGTAACTTTTTCGCTCTCTATTCCTACAATAATCTCTCCTTTTCCCAGGGTATCCCCAACTTTTTTATGCCATTTTGCCACAGTCCCTTTGCTCATGTCCCAATCTAATCGTGGCATTATTATCGTGTACAATAGTTTCTTTCCTCCTTCATTCATTGATTATTATTTCTAAGATGCGCCGACTGCTTCCTTTACTGCTTTAATTATTTTCGCTTCATTTGGTACAATATACTTTTCCTGTAACGGATTGTAAGGTATGGGTGAATGCGTGGCGGCTAATCGTTTGAATGGAGCGGTTAAATAGTCAAATGCTTCGCTTTCGGCTACCATGGCGGCTATCTCAGAACCAACTCCATTCCTTTTGTGAGAGTCTTCGACTACAACAAGTCTTCCAGTCTTCTTAACAGAATCTACTATGGTTTTATCGTCAAGCGGGACAAGGGTCCGCGGATCAACCACCTCTATGTTAATGCTATCCTGCTCCAGTTTTTCGGCTGCGGAAAGGGCTTCGTGAACCATCAATGAGATGGCAACGACTGTGACGTCTTTTCCCTTTCGTTTAATATCAGCCTTACCAATTGGAATGGTGTATTCGTTCTTAGGGACTCGGCCATTTACCCTATAGAGGAGCATATGTTCAAAAAACATTACTGGACTATTACCTCGTATCGCTGTTTTTAAAAGTCCCTTAGCATCATAAGGCGTAGATGGAGCCACAATCTCCAATCCTGGAATATGCATAAATAATGGCAGAAGGTTTTGCGAATGCTGTGCACCAGCCGAACGTCCTCTCCCGACAGGCGATCTAATTACAAGGGGCAGCTTCGCTTGTCCACCGGATAAAAACGTAAGTTTTGCGGCTTGATTGACTATCTGATCCATGCATGATGGTAAAAAATCGTGGTACATCACTTCAACTACTGGTCTCATGCCAGTTAAAGCAGCACCCACTCCTGCGCCCATAAACCCGGTCTCAGAGAGAGGTGTATCTCTAACCCTTTCTGGTCCAAACTCTTCAACTAAACCTTTAGTAACTTTGAAAGGGCCTCCAAATATTCCTATGTCTTCACCCATCAAAAAAACAGTTTCGTCCCTTAGCATCTCTTCCCTCAAGGCTTCTCGGATTGCCTCTCCATACGTTATCTCTCTCACTTCTGGCATCCTCCATTAAACAGCATAAACATATTTTGCCGCTTCATCAGGCGGCGGATTCGGACTTGCAATTGCAAATCTTTCAGATTGCGCAATTTCCTGTAGAATTTCTTGATCGATCTGGTCGGCTTCATCTTCTGTTAAAAAATTCATCTGGATAAGTTTTGCTCGAAACCTTATAATAGGGTCTTTTCTCTTACATTCCTCAATTTCTTCCTTCGGTCTATACTCCTGGGGATCTCCTTGATAATGACCCATAGCTCTAGTTGTTCGGCATTCGATAAACGTTGGTCCCCTTCCATCAACAGCTCGTTCTACTGCTTCTTTTGCGACTTGGTAAACCGCAATTGCATCGTTTCCATCTACAACAACACTCGGTATACCGTATCCCTTCGCTTTCTCGTCGAGGCTTGAAACGGCAGATTGTTTTGATAACGGCGTTGACATAGCATAAAAGTTGTTTTCACAAACGAAAATTACGGGAAGTTTCCAGACGGACGCCAAGTTTACTCCTTCATGGAAAGCTCCATGACTGGTGGCACCGTCACCGAAAAAAGCAACCGCAACTTGATCGGTTTTCTTCATCTTGATAGCCAACCCCATGCCTACTGCTATTGGAATTCCTGCGGCTACAATGCTGTCTGCCACAAATATACCTTTATTGAATTTGGCTAAGTGCATAGAGCCTGATCTCCCTTTACAATATCCAGTCTCCTTGCCCAGCAGCTCTGCCAAAGCCATATCTAATCGTGCTCCCCTTGCGATAAAATGTCCATGCCCTCGATGCGTACTCGTCACGTAGCTATCTTCTCGAAGATTTGCACAAACACCAGCTGCGATTGCCTCTTGGCCAATATACAGATGGGCAGGTCCAGGAATCAGCCCTCGAGTGTAAAGTTCTGCCACTTTTTCTTCAAAGCGCCTTATCTTCAACGTTGTTTTGAAAATCCAAATCATCTTATCCTTTTCTAAACACATAGTTTTGCCCTCAATGCCAGTAGATATTCCGGAAAACTTAATTTCTTTGAGGGTTGATATAAGTTTAAACATCATTCTCAAAACAGAAACATAACAGATAACATGGTACTGATTAATTGATCAAATACCTAAAATATAAATACGATAAAATCTTCACACTTAGCTTCGAAGATATTATTTGGGGTTGAGGTTAATGGGTGAGGCAGAGGAGGATTTAGATTCAGGGGAACCTTCAATCGTTGTAGCGAAGGATGCCCCTAAGGTTGAGCAGATTGCTGCTTACGACCTTAAGGCATATCTCTCTAAGATAACCGGGAGATCCATTGCGCTGACAGATGATGCAATCGACCTTCAAGGATCAACAGCTAAGAAGATATTCGTTGTTGGAACGTCTATGACAAACAGCATACTGAATAGCCTGGTGCAAGAGGGGTTGGTCACAATCTCTGAAGACATCCTTGGCCCACAAGGGATGATGGTTAAGACGCTTAAATTCGAGGGCAAAGATTTAATCGTGTTGGCAGGATACGCAAGCATCGGAAGCATGTATGCTGTATATGATTTCTTAGAGAACTTTTGTGGTGTGGGCTTCTTCCCGGACGGTGACAAAATACCTCAAAGAGACGCCTTGGATTTTGGTGAAATTGACTATGTTAGAAGGCCTCGGTTTCGTTACAGGATGTATCACAACCATCCCAATTGGAGCCGACCTTTCGTCCACTGTGTTAGGCTCTGGCCATTCGAAGAGTGGAAGAAACTGATCGACTGGATGCGGAAAAAGAGGCTCAACGTTCTCGTACTCTTTCACGATGAGGGAACCTATCTCTGGGGGGATGCCATCTTTAATGCGTTTCCTGAAATAAAGAAGAGCAAGGAAAACCTCACTAGATTTGTGATGATTCCTGAGTATCGAACCGAATTAAACAAGAGAATATTTCAATACGCACGGGAAAACGGCATCACCATCTGTTACAATTTGATGTACTCGCAGGTTCCAGACTTCTTCCAGAAAGAGAAGCCAGACCTAACATATCACAACCTTTGGATGGAATGCTCGGGCATATGCGCCGCTCAGAAAGAATGCAAGGAGATTATGAGGAAGTTTTGGGGCGAAATAATTCGAACGTACGAGGTAGATGGCAGTCACCTTTATATCATCTGCCCCTATCAACATGAAAAACCATTATGCAATAATTTTGCAACGAGGGCTGAACCCACTCTACAGGCATACGAGGTCCTTAAAGACATCGATCCGGAATCTAAGATCTTTGTCGAAAATTGGTGTTGGACAACTGATTATCACCCGGAAAGAGAGAGGGAAGATTTCAAAAAGCTTCCAGAAGGGATTGGAGTTCTGAACGCCGACCTTGGCACGTCCCCTGCCGGAGAGGGATATGAAAGATACAAGTCTAAAGATTGGTTGCAATGGATCTTTCTGACAATGGAAGGAACATTCCCGCCTTCCCTCATGTTCCACTCTATAGAGGACATTATGTTCCAGGCAAAGCAAGCAGATATCTTCGGTGCCTGTGGCTTATTGGCATTCAACATAATCGCCAATAGCAACGAGCTACTTTGCAACCTGATAGCTGAACTCGGATGGACCACAGATCTGGAGAAGGAGAAATTTCTTGAAAAATATGTTAGATTGCGATTTGGGAAAGAGTCTTATGCAATAATGTTGGAAAGCTTCAGAAGCTATTTGAAATGCTTAGATAGGCGCCTCTTGCTAGCTTGTATGCCGGCCGCAAACCCGGCGGAAGCCGATCTTGTCAAGAACATCAAACAACTGGGTGAAGGGAGCGAATGGGTAGAAAACCGATTAAATGAATTTCGTTCGAAGCGTGATTTTGTCGAGGAGGCTATAGAGATAGCTCTTATCGAGGAAAATCACCAGAAGGATAATATATATTATAGGAAGTATTTGGAGGAACTCGAGTACATAAAGGCGAGATGGAACGGTATAATAAGCTTCTATAAAGCCTATATATACTCTCACAACCCAACGATCGCTAGAGGGCACTTTGAAGATGCCCTAAAATATTTCTATGGGATAAAAGAAATCTACAGAAAAAAGAAAGAGTGCTCCATGAGCAAGTTAAAAGAATTGGCGCCGGATGTAGAATACAACCCATACTTCCTCGAAAACTGGGACAGAATTGACAGGCGTTGGGATTCTACCTTTCCTTACTACAACATAGTGTGGGAACACTTTGATAGGTATGAGGAAAACTTAAGGAACCTTGCTCTAAAACTAGGAATTATCCCTCATTGACTACAGGTTTACCTCTTGAAGCTTTCATCAGGTAACAGACGACCGTTAGGTAGCATATCATCAACAATCAATAGAAGATAGGAAAATTCCCGATCGACCTCTTGATCAATATCGCTCAGAACTAATCTGTCAGTTATCTCATCACAGTGATCGGGTATTTTCCGTACTTTCTAGCCACTTCAAACATAAACTTGGCATTGATGCTGGGAATGCCTTCATGTATTGAGTGATCGGAAGCCAAAATGTATCCTCCAGCCGGGGCTGCAATGCTCAAGCACCCCAGTACCTGTTTTCTGATTTCGCTAGATGAGCCGTATTGTAGAGCAGATTTCGAGTCAACATTACCGATTAGGGTGAGCTTTTCGCCATACTTCTCTTTCATCGTTTCCAGGCTCATGCCAGCGGCTCTTTCTAGGGGATGAATTGCATCTATGCCTGCATCTACAAGGTCATCCATAATAGACATGAGTTGGCCGTCATTATGCATTAAGACCTTTACGGCTCGACCTTTGAACGCGGTAACCATCTTCTTGAGTTGAGGGATGATGAATTTTCGGAATAGTTCTGGGCTTAGCATAGGTCCATGGACGTAGCCCATGTCGTCGGGAATCCATATCACATCAACTCCGCGATCGATGAAATCCTTGCCCAACTCGATGGAGAAATCTGTTACTTTTTGTATAAATCGACATATTGCCCTCTGCTTGGTGTGAAGCATTCTCACAAATGTTTGGAAGCCTGTTGGAATCCAGCTTTGGGTGAACGGCCCCCCACAACAGCACCTATGGCCAATTCTCCTCGCACGAGCTGAACTATCTCCTCTGCAGGCTTGTAGCGTTCCGCTTCCTCAGGGTTCGGCGTCACAAAGCTTTCCAAGTCCTCCGGTGCTTTCAGCGTGCCGTCGAGGTACCACGACATATCGTCCACTACCTTCCATTTGATCCCCCACTCATCTACGTATATCTCTTTTTCAACGCGAGTCATGGGGTAGGATGCTGGAAAAGCCGCGATCAGATCAAGTCCCAAAATGCGATGAGCCTTCACGTATTCGCGAGGGGTATCAACTCGCACACCAGGCTTACCGAGGACCCCCTCTAAAGACTTGGGCATGTATATGTGATCAGTCAAGGGAACGCGGTCAGGCTCCTCATGGTCCAATGTTGCGAGCACACGATCTCTAGAGTTCAATGCGTAACACTCCGTGCCTAGTCATTAGAACGGAGTTAACCCTCTACTCACAGAAAAGAATTTGGGTCCTCTGCTTTCTTTGGCAGCCCTTGCGGCCACGTTATGCCTTTGCAACAACTGACCGATCCCCAGAGTACATACGCAGGAGTCTTTCAGGTCAAAAATCGCAATGATCGCCATAGGACTATTTTGTTTTGTGGATGTCTTTCTCAAAAGGCTTATATGACCTAGGTTGATACTCATCTGCATGATTTCATCCAAGGAACGCGTAACGAGAGCACTCTATCTCGAAGAGGCTCCGGATCGTCTACCTTTCGGCGAATGGGAGATACAGGGAAGTTGCCTTCGAGGGATAATCGGGAGGGACCCCGTCCTCTACAATAACCTTGCTTTATACGAGCTCATTTCCAAGGGCAAAAGAGAGGAATTCATCAGAAGACAGATCGAAGACCTCGTTGACCTCGTTAAGAAACTAGAAATCGATATTGTCTGGGTTCACTTTGCCCCGGCAGAATCGTGGCGCGGCATTAGGAAAACCGGAGAATTCAAATACGAACTGAGTGACAGAACTTTCGGTCGCAAGGACTGGGGAGCAGGACGAGTTGTCATCGAGTGGAACCCTGACTCGGAGACTTTTTGGGAGGTAGAGACCAGCCTCAACAGCGCGGAACTCCTAGAGGAGTACGTCGGATTTCATGAACAGAGTCAGGATGTTTCTATCGATCTTTCCACACTGGAGTTGATTGAGAAAGCTGTGAAGAAGGTTGGCGACAGAGTCTTCGTATGTGCTGCTGCGGATGGGACTTTCCCATTTCTACTCTCGCCGACAACAATGCCCATCTTTCTCAAGTGTCAATATACGCATCCCAGTCTAGTGAAAAGGCTGCTGAGGGAACATAGCAGAAGACAGATTGAGTACGGAAAGGCGGCAATCGACGCAGGCGTCTCAGCGGTTCTGATGAATGCCGATTATTGTTCCAAGACGGGTCCTTTCATGTCCCCTAAGCAGTTTAGGGACTTCTACCTGCCAGAGATCAAGGCACATCACGATGCCTATCACAAGAAAGGAGCCTTTGTGATACAACATAAAGACGGGAATATATGGTTGATCGCTGACGCACTCTTGATAGAAGCAGAGGCAGATGCATACCAGGCAATGGAACCATCCGCAGACATGAAGCTCTCAGAGATGAAAGCAGCATATGGAGAGAAGATATGTCTCATGGGTAATGTGGACTGCGTCTACACACTGGTTCACGGAACCGCGGACGAAGTCGCAGCCGAAACCGCAGACTGTATCAAGGCAGGCGCGCCAGGAGGAGCCTACATAGTCTCATCAAGCAATGTTGTGGTAAGCCGTACTCCGACAGAAAACTATCTTGCGCTAGTGGAGACCGTAAAGAAGAAGGGGAGATGCCCATTAAATCTGTAGAAGAGGAGTGAGATATGGAGGAAGATGCGATAACTAGGCTTAGGGATAGAATCGTCAACTTTGATATGAAAGGCGTAAGAGAATCCGCTAGGGAAGCGATCAGAATAGGCATGCCGGCGTATCACGTTATCACGGAAGGCATGATCAAAGGCATGGAGATCGTCGGAAAAAAGTACGAAGAGAAAGAGTACTTCCTGACTGAACTGATACTGGCCGGTGAAGCCATGCAGGCTGGACTAGAGGTCCTCGAACCATACTTGAAAGCTGACAAAGTTGAGTCAACTGGGAAAGTGATCATCGGAACGGTCAAGGGGGACATCCATCTTCTCGGCAAAAATATCGTCGTGACCTTCCTAAAATCCTCGGGATTCGATGTCCATGACCTCGGAGTCGATGTGCCAGCTGAAGAGTTCGTGAGAAAAACTAGAGAAGTAAACGCAGACATCGTAGGCATGTCGGTGCTAATATCAACATCTTTCCCCGAGATGGGGAAGGTGATAGAGAGATTGACCGAAACAGGTCTGAGGCAAAAGGTCAAGGTCATCGTTGGCGGAGCCACTGTGACTGAAAAACTCGCGAGACAGATCGGTGCGGACGCTTATGCCGCCGACGCGATAACAGGCGTCGAAATCTGCAGACAATGGATGAAAGAAAAGCCGAGTTGAAGATAACGGAAGAGATTAACTCGTCACGTAGCGAGCAGAAAAGGGTCAACGATGTTTTTACTCGAGAAAGAGCAGAAAGTCTACGACGTCTCCGGAGTCAAAATCGGAGGACAACCCGGCGTAAACCCGACCGTTCTCATCGGAAGCGTCTTCTACCAAGGGCACAAAGTTCTCACGGACGAAAAGACTGGAGAATTCGACCGTAAAAAGGCGGAAGCCCTGATAAACAATGCGGAAGAAGTATCAGAAAAGTACGGCAATCCCCTTATGTTAGACGTCGTTGGACCGTCTGGAATCATCCTTGAAAAGCATATAGATTTCGTCTCTGAGATAAGCACCGTACCCTTCCTCATCGACGGCGCAACCCAGGAAGCAAGAATTGCAGCTGTCGGTCATGTTACAGAAGTCGGTTTGCACGAAAGAGCCATCTTCAATTCAATAAACCAGAACACGAAACCATCAGAAACCGACGCATTGAAGGGATCAAAAGTCAAATCTGCAATCGTCTTTACATTCAACCTTCGAAACCCAACCATTGAGGGGCGTCTAAGCCTGATTAGAGGTGAGACAGGACGGTCGCTACTTTCCATAGCAGAAGAGAGCGGCATTGAAAAGATCCTTGTTGATACGTGCTTGCTTGATCCTCCTGATCTAGGTCCGGCCACTAAGGCTGTGCTTTTGGCAAAGAGCGAACTCGGCTATCCGGCTGGCTGCGGGTCTGGTAACGCAATAGACCAATGGACTAGGGCCAAAGCGTTAGACAAAACAACACGTAAGATTTGTATTGGATCAAGTTTGGCTTTTCAAAGCATCGGTTGGCGCTGATTTCTTGCTATTTGGTCCGATCGAACATGCGAGATATGTCTTTCCAGTATGCGCAATGTACAACAGCTACGTGGCTTACGCTATGAAGCAGTATGGTTTAAAGCCTCTCAAATCCCATCCACTGTATAAGATCTTCTGATCTGGTCATAAGACTTACGGCAAAGAGTTAGATACAGATTGGGCATAATTGAACTTTTCCGAGCGCGTCTAGTCCAAGTGTCTTATGCGCAAAGTCTTTATCTCGAAGGGTTTAAGGTCCGCTGTGACCTTTTCTCCTTCAGGCTTTAATTTGCTGATCTCTTTTTCCATCAGGTCGACTTCTGAAACGTCCCTAATTTTGAAGCTGAAGATTACGTTGGCTTTCGCTCCCTCTCCAGTCGCATCGTACATTCTGATCACGAAGTCATTGGATTCTTCAGCCATCTTGAGGCAACTTACAACCACATTCTCAGGCTTCACTTGGACGAAACTTTGAGAGTCTGGCATTGATCCCCTATTACATGACTCTGTTACTAGGATGGATTCTAACGGATGGTTTACTTCGTAGCCTCTTCTGAAAGTTTGAGCCTTCTTCCAGTCTTCTCTATGCGGATAGATGGAGTATAATAACTCCTGTTTTCCATAATCGGGCCTCGGATCCGGGCTATAGCTTGTCCTCACAAGCGTCATCCTAACCGTATTTCCTTTGACATCGAATCCGTACTTTGAATCGTTTAGGAGACTCACGCCATATTCTTCGTCAGAAATGTCGACCCAATTGAGGGCTGGTACTTCTCTTCCGTCTGCTGGGCGTTCGATGTAACCGAAAGGTATTTCGAAAAAGGTCTTAGTCTTACCAAGCATAGGCGTCAAGGCTACCTTCAACATCGGCGCATCGGTCTTCTCGTCGGAAGTCTCCCTCCAATCCATCGTTGTGTGGAAATCTAACCGCGATATGCCCTTGTAGATGGTCACGTTTTGGGAGATCTCTGAGTCTCGATACTTGTGCACTGCTTTTATGGTCGCCCTTACGGGGCCGTTTTCCACCAACTTGACCTCGGCGGCTTTCAACAGATTCTCTATGCGATTTATCTCGCCGATGACCCAAGCAGACATTGGATGGGGCGTCTCGTATAGCACTTGCAGGAGGTTGCTTGCTTCAAGGGTCCCGCCCAGGGGTGTAAAATCCTCTCTATACATCTGTTTCTTAAACACGAATCTACCATTCGACTTGTCATACATGGATTTTATCGTGCCGGAGACAGAATCTAGCTCAACCTTGAGATATTCGTTTTCAAGTATGTTCTCCTTCGCTAGATTTCCTGTAGGGGCTTCCCCATCTGTTAGGTAATAAGTTCTGTAACCCATTGAGGGAACTTTGGCGATGAACAGAGCTTCATCTCCTTCTATCTGGATTGGAACCTTTTCGCCTTCTCGGGAAACTACCATTGGGTTCCTGGGTATCTTGGACATCATGTCTTTGGGAACTCTAACGTTCGCGATGTCAGATCGATCCCAAGACAATGAGTTGAATACAATTATCGGGATGCCAGTCTTCGAGAAATTGACATCTTCAGCGATCTTCTTCATCGAGTCTCTCAGGGCACCTTGGGCTATACCTATCGACTCTTGGGCGAGCTGATGTGGATATACGTATGCCTCATGGATTCCGCTGCCACAGAGAATATCATGGAACTGGTTGAATAGTGCATTGAGCCATGCTTTACGGAGTTCATTCTTCGGATAGGCACCTGATAAGGCGCAGAACTTTTCAGCATCGACAAGCATTCTCTCGCAGAGCCTGTTATAGCGTTTTATGTCACTGTGGCTAGTGTAGCATCCTTCGAAGATCGTGTTCAACTCGTCTTTTACGATCGGGATGGAGACGCCGTCAAGTTGCGGTTCAACCTCCCTAAAGAAGCTTTGCGCAGAACTGAAGACGACATCTGGCAGGGCAGGCTTCTTCTGAATCTCGTGGGCAGATTCCACATCTTCTATCATTGGCCCTCCACCGTGATCCCCAACTCCGTAGACGAACATGCTTGTTTTTAACCCGCAGTTGTCGAAGATCTTTCGACAGATTTGAACGACATTCTCAGGGCTGACGAAATTGTTATAGACGCTTGTAAAGGCGAGAACCCGGGAACCGTCTGGCCCTTCCCACCAGAAGAGTGGATATCCCTTGTCACACCTCATGAAATAGTAGTACTTTAAGCCGCTTTTCCTCAGTATCTGGGGGTAAGTCCATACGTGTCCGAAGGTGTCAGGCTCCCAGCATATTTCGGGCTCGACGCCGAACTTTTCCTTAACGTAACGCTTTGCGTAAAGAATCTGCCTAACAAGGGCTTCGGTTCCTCCCATGTTCAGATCCCCTTCGACCCATGTTGAAGCGGTTACTTCCCAAAGCCCACCCTTGATGTTTCTTTTAATCCTCTCGAAGAGTTCTGGGGATTCTTCCTCTGCAACCCTGTACGTAAAGGCTTGGCTCTGAGAGAAGTGCGTGTCTGGACTCCGCTTAATGAGGTCAACCATCGTTGCGAAGGTTCCTTTTATGGTTTCAACGGTATCTTTCCAGGGCCAGAGCCAATTCATGTCTATATGCGCATGCCCTATCAGGTGAACCTTGAACTGTTTAGCTGCCTCGGAAGACTTCAAGAGGATTATTCTAGCCTTTTCGATCTCCCCAACGAGATCCATGGGTTCCTTATCAAAAACTTCCATGTTGAACTCCTCTACCGCTTGCCTAACGATATCTTTCCTGAGGTCTCTGGCAAAGCTGAGTTCTTGGATGAATGAATCAATCTCGAAAGCTACATCCTCGACTTTGCTGTAGGTTAATTTGAAAGGTGGAATGTGAACGGGTTCATGATACGATAGAATGTGAACGGCAACCACGTACCTTTCCCGGGGCGTGACACCTTCTTTCAGCACTATCTTAGGTCCTCTCAGCTCAGTCCAGTAATCAGCCCGCAGAACTCTCTTGGAATTTACGAAGATCTCTGACCCGCTTAAGATGATAAACGAGGAGAATTTGGCAACAGAGCCCGAGACTTCTATCTCTGCAATATCGGTTGGGACGATCACTTCGCATCTAAGCCAGCTGTCACCCTTCCGAGCATCGACAAGTGTAGGTAGACTTACTTCTCTCCATGAGGAGTCATCAAAATCCGTTTTATACGCCTCTAGGGCGCTACCTTGAAAGAACCTCCAAGTCAGTTTCTCGCGGTAATTTCTTATCTCTTGGCTCTTTGCTTGAAGTTTTACTAGGAGGCTCTCGAACATGATGTCAAAGCTGTAACTCAAATTCAATCAGCCTCTTGGATACGTTTGATGTTACATCAGATAAACTTTTGGACATCTATTCGGAGGAAGAGGGGAAGTGCAGCCTTCCGTCGCGTAGGCGAAATTGTTTTATGATAGCTTAGGAATTGTCAATGAGGGAAGGTATGTCAAGAAAGGTCGGCTTGATCCTAGTGTTATTGGCTTTAGGGGCCGGGTTCTATTTGTATTCAACTCTTCGAAAGGAGCCTGAGCCCGTTCCAGGGTTATCAGTGTCGCTTAGGCAGCCCGCTTTAACCACATCTCGCAGTCAGGTCGATTACAATATTACCGTAACGAATACGGGGAACTGCGATCTAAACGTATCTGTAAGAGATTCATTAGGGTTCACTTGGGAAGGTCTTTTACCGAGGGGAGAACCCAAGACCCTTAGAACCAGCTTTCAGGCTCCCGCAACAGGAGCCTTAGAGAACAAGGTTGAGGCCATTGGATACTACAGGGGTCTTAAGATATCCTCGTCTCACACGGCAACCACAAAAGTAGAGGACCCCAAGATTGCTCCGGGCCTATCTGTGTCCATCGAGCAGCCCTCTTCGACTACTTCTGGAAGCCAGGTCAGTTATAGTATTTCCTTAGAGAATACGGGGAACTGTGATCTAAACGTAAGTGTAACAGACTCGTTAGGGTTTACTTGGCACGGTTTCTTACTGAGTGGCGAATCAAAGGTTTTTCAAGCTAGTTTTGAGGCTCCTGTGGCGGGTATGGTGGAGAACATGGTTGAAGCTGTTGGTTTCTACCAGCATCTTAAGGTATCTTCGTCTGATATGGCTTCTACAAAAGTAGAGGTCATATACTCGCTGGTTGATGCTGTTGAGCAAGGGATTGCAAGTACAGAGTTTCGGGGAACGGGCTATTGTGCTGGAGACTCGATACAATCAAGGATAAAGAGTGAGGTTGAATTTGAAGTCGAGATTGAGATTGAGCCTGGATGGGTCTTGATTAACTCTGGGTCGGGACAGAACATGATAATAGCAGAGGAGACAACAATTACTTTGAAACCTAAAGCAGAGCTGGAAATAACAATCGAGGCTTACTGTCTAGACATTGAAAAGAGCAATCCATCTTCCGAAGAAACTCTTTCATTACAGGCAGCTCCCGGACCATACGAAACTCAAGTTGTGGAGCTTATGAGGTTTGTGAGAACTGCTCCAAGAGTGCGAAGGTCCGTTAAAGCGGTGCAGATCGCTCTCTGGGTCCTACTTGGCGACGTCTCGAAAGACGACATTAGGATATCGCATTCGGACAGCGACATCCTTGATGCGGAATGGTTACTTGAGAATATCGGGATGGATGTGAGTGCAAGGAGAATTTTCAGAGAGATCTATGAGCGTCCAACTTTGCCTCTTGAGATAATACAGCATGTTTTCTTCGAAGACACATACATCCATATTATGGGGGAGGTGGAGAACATTGGGGAAAACCCCTTGGCTGGGGTAGAGATCAAGACCGTGTTCTATGACATCTCAGGTACTATTGTATGGGTTAGATCCGATTATGCCATGCGAGATACCTTATTTCCAGGAGAGAAATCGCCCTTTCATATATGGATTTGGAAGAACGAGTTCATCGACCGATCCATAAATTTTACGGGTTATGAAATTTGGCCTGAAGATGCGTATGAGGCTACTTATGTTCCTTACCGAGAGTTCGAAGTATCAAATATCTCCGTTGAAGAAAGAGAGGGTGAACTCTACGTCAAAGGTGAGGTTAAAAACATAGGAAGCGTAACCAGTACTGTAGAAATAGTTATGAGCGTATATGACGAAAGTGGAAAATTGGTTGGATGCGCATCTCATTTCAATCCGGGGTTGGAACCCAGTCAGACATGGTCATTTGAGATAGAGCACAATATCTTGGTCGGAAAGATTCGAGATTGGATTATCTACGTTGAAGGTTACCGCGTTGAATGGCCCTAGGCTAGAGCCTCCCCATTATGAGGAATAGCTCAAACGCTCAGCACACTAACTAAGCGTGAGTGCATAGTTGTCGCTACGATATGTTTCGCAGTTGAGGGGATACACTCCGGAAGACTACGCAGAAGTCGTTCAAGCGAAGAAGTCACTTCCTGAGAGGTTCAGTATAGTCAAGTTTAGTATGGGATTTCATGGCGAAACATGTGGGGTCGTGCCAAATTACTTCTATGGAGAAACTTGATAGGAAATGCGAGGACAGCGAAGTTACTAGGAAATAGGGGAACATTTGACAGAACCGGATTGAAACACACCGTGGCCTGCATCAAAGCGATCAAGGAAGTTTTGCGCGACGAGGTCGGATTGGCTCTTGACTACACTCCGTACGCAGCCGTCGAATCCTATCGTCTTGTTTCCTCAAACACCACCACGCTCATTCACACGGGAGAACAGATAAACCTGAGACAGGGATTCAAAGATCTTATAGACAAGAACACCGTCGACATAATAGTCATATCCAAGATCTTCGCCAATTTTGACACTGGCGCTAGATTCGCCTCGGTCAAGAGGCATATGGATTCTGGCCTTTCTCTTGATCTGCTGGCATCCGCACCGACCGAATTTGAGAAGGCAAGGAGTAGAAGCACGATCTTGGGGGATATGTCAACTTACGCGTCAAGAGTGACTTGGGAGTGAACCAACTCGTCTACAGTTCTGTTCGTTTGTTCATTATTTGAGGGTTGACCCTTTCAAGCTTAGTCTCAGGGACTGCAGAAACCTTTCCGAAAACTTCAAAATCAATCTTCACCAGGCTTAATAGAAAGAAAAACATATATGCTAATAACTAGAATACTTAAGAATCTGGAAATTGCAGGAGGAAGAAAATGTCATCTGCAAACACGATGGGAAAAATACTGTTAGTGCTGTTGATTGTTAACTTGGTCTTCTCTGCTGGCGTTTTGGGCTATATGACTAGTTTGACGGGGCTTCCAGCTAAGATGGATCAGCTTTCGAGCAGAACATCGGAGTTAGCAGCTGCTGAAGGAGATCTGGCAAAGGCAATAGGGGATCTGTCTGATGCCATAGGAGTTTATGGTGAAACAATTGCTGCAATACAAGAAAGATTGTCGGCGTTGGAAGAAGCTGTCAAGCCCAAGCCCGTTATTCTAGGCACGACGGACAAGATCACGGTGCTAGACCCGGCAAAATGCTATGACTTCTATACGTGGGAGATTTTTAATAACATAGGAGAAGGGTTACTGAAGTATAAGCCAGGGACAACCGAACTGCAAGAGGGAATAGCAGAATCATATGAGGTAAGCGCCGACGGCCGCGAATACACATTTACCCTGAGACGAGGTATGAAGTTCACAGATGGAGAACCATTGGATGCGGCTGCCATTAAGTACTCAATAGACAGAGTTATGAGCCTCGATCTAGATCCTTCGTGGCTGGTTTCGGCTTTTGTTGAAAGAGTAGATGTCATTGACAGCTTAACCGTGAAATTCGTGCTTAAAAAGGCCGTTTCCTACTTCCCAGCTCTCGCTGCAACTCCACCATACTTCCCACTCAGTTCTAAAGCCTATCCAGCAGATAGAACAGCAGAGCCAACTGCTGGTCATTACGGTCCATACAAGATCAAGAGATGGATTAGAGATGTCGAACTGATCTTAGAGACCAATACAGACTACTACGGTCCGTCGCCAAAATCTTCGGAATTCATCATCAAATTCTATAAGGATGCTGCCACGCTGAGGCTGGCCGTCGAGACGGGAGAGATCGACATAGCGTGGAGAACTCTGAAACCGACCGACGTACTTGATCTGGAGGCAAGGGGGGTTCTAACCGTGCAAGAGGTGCCTGGACCATACATCAGATATATAGTCTCCCGTTGCAACAAACCACCATTTGACAACGTGCTTTTGAGACGCGCCGTTGCTGCTGCCATAGACAGACAGAAGATTGCTGATGAGGTCTATAAGGGAACAGTTGAGGAGCTCTACAGTATGATTCCGATGGGAATGTGGAGTCACATTGACTCCTTCAAAGATGAATACGGCGTACGAAACTTGGCGCTTGCGAGACAACTATTAGTAGAAGCTGGGTACAGTGAAGAGAAGCCCTTCGAATTCGAGTTATGGTATACTCCGACACATTACGGAGACCTTGAAGCAGACGTAGCCTTAGTGATCAAAGAAAGTCTCGAAGAGACAGGCATGATGAAAGTTACGTTAAAGAGCGCCGAGTGGGCTACCTACGCCGCCGAGTATATAGCTGCCGGGGTTATGCCAATATTCCTATTGGGCTGGTACCCAGACTACATAGATCCAGACGACTACACAACGATTTTCCTACACTCTGAATGGTCGCCGGACATGGGCGTATTCTACAGCAACTCTCAAATGGACTCGTGGCTTGAAGAAGCGAGCGTTGAAACCGATATTACCAAGCGAACGGAACTCTACGAAAACATCCAGAAGCTTATGGCCAATGAAGCCCCTGTTATTCCGTTCTTCCAAGGAAAACTCAACGCAGCGTTCTGGCCTAACGTAAGAGGAACGGTGCTTGATCCAACACTGATACTGCGATACTACCTAATCTACAAGGAGTAAGTTTAATATACTCCCTCCTCTTTTTTTCTGGGGAAACCCGTTTGGTATCGCTAAGAATATACATTGCCAGACGCATATTACTCGCTATTCCGATGATGCTAGTTCTCCTTAGCATAGTCTTCCTAGTGATGAGAGTTACCGGCGATCCGGTGAGCGCTATACTTGGGGGTCATGCCCCTTTAGAACAAATCGAGCGGATAAAAGAGCGGCTTGGGCTTAACCGACCTCTATACGTCCAGTACTTCGATTATCTGTCAGGTCTTTTTCGCCTAGATTTGGGGCGATCGATGATCTGGGGTCAAAGGCCGGTTCTTGAGGAGATTCTCGAGCACTTTCCAGCAACTCTAGAACTTTCGATCTTCACCTTCGCTTTCAGCGTGCTTCTAGGGGTATTCACCGGCATTTTCTCCGCGCGCAGACACAACAAACCCCCTGACCAACTCATAAGACTCTTCGGTATCGTAACTTACGCCGTTTTCATCCCATGGCTCGGTCTGATACTCCAACTGGTATTTGGGGTATACCTAGGTTGGCTTCCTATAAGTGGACGGGCAGATCCGCGCATGGCTCCTCAAATGGTCACCGGCCTTTATGTACTGGACAGCATTCTAACGGGGAATGTGCCGAGCCTTATTGATTCGATTGAGCACCTCATTCTTCCGACCATAACCTTGGGAATATACCTCTCTGGCATATACACTCGGCTCACGAGAACCCACATGGTAGAGGTTCTGCAGAAGGATTTTATACGGGCAGCAAGAGCAAGAGGACTTCCAGAAAGAATGGTAATCTACAAGCATGCACTGAAGAACGCATTCATCCCCATATTAACTATGATGGGGCTCCAGTTTGCACTTCTACTCGTTGGGGCTGTGTTGACTGAGACGACGTTCTCTTGGCCGGGGATGGGCTACTTCCTTTACGAAAGGATAAGCTACCGAGACTTCACGACGATCCAGGGAACGATAGTCTTCTTAGCTGTTCTGATAGTCTTGGTGAGTCTTGTAGTCGATATGATATATGTCTACATAGACCCCCGGATCAGATATTAGGTGGCGTCGATGGCAAGGCTATCTTTCCCGAGGCTAACTGCGTCTAGACTGCGTAGACTTTCGCCCAAAAGAGGAGTTGAATACCTCTTCGCCTTCACAGGACTTGTAATGATCGCAGTCTTCCTCTTTATGGCTCTTTTTGCCCCTGCAATAGCCCCATATGATCCAAACAAGACGAGGGTAGGTGAGCTCTATGAGAGCCCAAGCCTTAGATTCGTAATGGGTACGGATAGGCTCGGTCGTGACATAGTAAGCAGGGTAATCCACGGAACTAGGACTGTCTTGCTTGTCACATTCTCCTCGATGGCCTTGTCATCTCTGTGCGGCGTATTCCTTGGACTAATATCAGGTTATGCGGGCGGCAGATTTGATACGGTTCTTTCCCTCTTTATGGACAGCCTATATGCTTTTCCAGGTCTAATCCTGGCCATAGCCCTCGCTGTCATGCTGGGTCAGGGAATAATGCCAGTGACGACATCGCTGACAGTAGTGTACATTCCCATCTATTTCAGAATGATTAGGGGTGAGGTCCTATCCTTAAAAGAGAACTTATTCATCGAAGCGGCTAGGGCGATTGGCGCAAAAGATAGAACTATAATGTTCAAATATGTCTTTCCAAATGTGATTCCCTCGATTCCAATAGTGTTATCGCTTAACGCTGCCGACGCCGTTCTAACCTTGGCTGCATTGAGTTTTCTCGGACTTGGGCTTCCAGCGGATATACCTGACTGGGGCTTTGACTTGAGAATGGGATATGGGGATCTCACTGCAAAGATCTGGTGGCCTGGCACTTTCCCCGGCTTGATGATAGTTCTTCTTACTCTGGGTTTCAGCCTTTTTGGTGAGGGACTCTCTGAGACTCTGAGCCCTAGACTGGCCAGGAGATGATGAAAAGTGGCAGAGGGACTCCTCAGAATAGAAAACTTGAAGGTCTATTATTACACAAGGGACGGAGTCGCGAGAGCAGTGGATAATGTCGGTTTCTCCATGAGAAAAGGAGAGACCGTAGGCGTGGTTGGGGAGTCCGGCTCGGGAAAATCGACCCTGGGGCTAGCTATATTAAAGCTTGTTCCTCCGCCAGGCAGGATAGTTGATGGGAAGATGTTTTTTCAAACGATTGACCTGACAGACCTAGATGAGAAGGAAATGCAGAAGATTCGGGGGAAAGAGATTTCGATGATTTTTCAGGATCCGACAACCTCGTTGAGCCCTCTGATGAAGATAGGCGACCACCTTATTGAAACCATAATAGCGCATGAGAGAGTCACTCGGAGGGAAGCCGAAGAAAAGGCCTTGTCACTTTTGGAGGATGTTGGCATCCTTCCTGAAAGGTTCAATGACTATCCGCACCAATTCAGCGGAGGCATGAGGCAGAGGGTGGGAATTGCCTTGGCATTAGCTCTAAATCCCGATCTCGTCATAGCTGACGAGCCGACTTCATCCCTTGATGTTATAGTCCAGTGCCAAATATTGGACCTTATGATGAAGCTGAAGAAGCTCTATGACATGGGAATGATACTGGTAACCCATGACATAGGCTTAGTTCCAGAAATATCTGATAAGATTGCATTGATGTACGCTGGTCAGATTGTGGAATTCGCTGACATTAATTCCTTCTTTGAAGAACCCCTACATCCCTACGCTGAAGCATTGCTGGACTCCGTTCCCAATATTCAGCTATCTGACCAAAAGCTGAGGTATATAACGGGAAATCCGCCTGACCTGGTCAACCCTCCCAGCGGATGCAGATTCAATCCGAGATGCCCTCACGCCGTGAAAGAGTGCAGGGAGAAGGAGCCTCCAATCATTCACCCTGAACCAGGACGCGTAGTGAAGTGCTTCAGATATGAAGAGAGAAGTGATGAAGATTGATACTTAAAGTTGTTGATTTGACAAAGTACTTCCCCGTGCAGCAAAGCTTCTTGGAGAGACTCTTGAGCATGAGGACCGACTACGTTAAGGCTGTGGATGGGATCAATTTTGACGTAGAAAAAGGGGAGGTATTTTCCATAGCTGGCGAAAGCGGATGTGGAAAAACCACAACTGGAAGACTAATCGTGCGGCTCATAGAGCCCACAGATGGCAGAATCTTCTTCAAGCAAACAGAGATAACCTCGCCGAAGGGGGAAGAATTGAGAAAGCTGAGAAAGCATATACAGATAATCTTTCAGAACCCCTACGCATCGCTGAACCCTCAGATGAAGATAGGGGATGCCGTCGGCCATCCCCTTGAGATCCACGGAATGGCATTCGGCAAAGATAGAGAGCAACTCGTAGTCGAGATGCTTGAGAAAGTCGGCCTCCAACCAACCGGAAAGTTTTACGGTGCTTATCCGCATGAACTTAGCGGGGGCGAGAGGCAGAGAGCAGCCATAGCAAGGGCAATGATTCTAAACCCAGACTTCATAGTGGCTGACGAACCAATATCGATGATTGATGTTTCCCTTCGAGCGAAGATTCTCGAACTAATGAACCAATTGAAGCATGAGCTAAACTTGACTTACCTCTTTATTACCCACGACTTAGCCGTAGCTAAATACATCTCTGATAAGATAGCCATAATGTACCTAGGCAAAATAGTCGAAATGGGTCGGAAGGATGCAGTTTTCTCCCAGCCTAAACACCCCTACACGATTGCCTTACTGTCGGCTATAGGTATACCTAACCCAAAGATGAAAAGGAAACACGTAGAGTTAAAAGGAGAAGTGCCAAGCCCTATAAACCCGCCCTCAGGTTGTAGATTTCATCCAAGATGCCCGATGGCGACGGATATTTGTAGCAAAGTAGAACCTGACCTGCTAGATCTCAAGAATGGGCATCTCGTCGCTTGCCATAGCATCCGCTGAGATTTCTGCTCATGGAAGCCCAAGTTAGATCTGCATTGCAAACCATCGCAAGAGAATACCGTCGTGTCCCTCACCATCCATAGGCTGCTCCTGTTATCCCCAGTCTTCTTATAACTGTCCCGAACATCCATGACTGCATCTAGCAACGAATGTACCGGTAAAGAAGAACTGTCATGCTTACCAGGTATAACCACCGATTTGCGTAATGGAGACTCCTGGAAGGTTAAGCATCGACACCCCTGAGAAGGCATGTGATCCCGATCCAGATTTATCCGAAACAGCCGAAAAAAACCCATTAGAATGTGATAAGCACCTTAGAAGCTCAGATTGCGAGGCCGAGGCCGGAGGAAATCTTGATCCCCTATTGGGCTGCCTGGCGGATGCCGAACCTACGACGTCCTGGCGCACAGTTCTTGCTCAGTATGTGGTGGTAGAAGCGAGCAACAGATTCCTTTAATAATACGTGGCGTTCTTAGAAAACCGTCGTGCAAGATGTGTAACCAACCTATATGGTGTGACGGTTGAGCGTAGCTAAGCCAGTCCTTGAGTACGTCCAGACCCTTAGAACAGAGGCTGAGCTTTCCCGTTCTGTAGGGGCGTTCAAGAGGCTTCTCAGATACCATAAGCCGTATATTCATCTCTTTGTTCTCATAACCATATTATCTGTTTTGAGATCTTACCTATTTGCGCTTGAACCTCTTTACACCTCGCAGATAATTGACTGGGTTATTGTGGGTGGAAAGTATCAGCTACTACTTGAACTCGTATTGAAAATAGTATCTGCTGCAGCAGCGTTTGGCGTTGTCAACTTTGTGATAACATACGTGCATGGATATACTGCACAGTTGATTGTGAGGGACGTGAGGTCTCACTATTACTCTTCTCTCCAGAGTAAGTCGTTCAGGTTTTACGATTCCACTGCGGTTGGAGACCTTGTTTCAAGGGCTACAATGGATCTGCAGGTAGTAGAAGGTTTCCTCAGAATGTGGGTTGGAACCTTAGCCAACGCTGTATTCACAGTTGCAATCGTTTTCACGGTGATGTATTCGGTGAGCCCAACGATGAGTTTGATATCCGTTATCCCTATGTTATTGATATTCTATTTCACAACCAAACTCTGGATTAGAACCATGCCTCTCTTCAGGAAGATGATGCTTATCCTGGGTAGGCTTGGTGCATATGTTCAGCAGAACATTTTGGGGATGAAAGTTGTACGAATCTTCCAGAGAGAAAGCGAAATAGAGGATGGGTTCAAACAAGTTGAGCAGATACTCGTGGATACTGCGATCACAGCTGGCAAGATTCAATCGAGACTTATGCCTTCTTCCCAAGCGATTCTGACTCTAGGGATAACGATGGTGTATCTCTACGGCGGCAACTTAATCGTTTCCCAATCATCCTTGTTGACAATAGGGGGACTCACACTCTTCGCAAGATACATGATGAGGTTAAGCTTTCCTCTACGTGACTTAAGCATGCTTTCAGGCATGTGGATAAACGCTTCAGCGGGGCTGGAAAGGGTTTATGAAATCGTGGATATGCCCGTAGATGTCAAAGATAGACATGACGCCAGAGAAGTCGCCATCAATAAGGGCGAAGTCCATTTTAGAGACGTGACTTTTGGGTATGTCAAAGAGAGACCCGTACTGAAAAATGTAAGCTTCACAGCCAATCCAGGCGAGAGAATAGCGATTCTAGGGGCTACCGGTTCGGGCAAAACCTCCTTAATATATCTCGTTCCAAGATTCTACGATGTTGATTCTGGAAGCATATTGATTGACGGTACAGACGTCAGGAGCTTCAAGCTCTCATCCCTGAGAAGACAGATCGGGCTTGTCTTACAGGACGTATTCATATTCACAGGCACAATTAAGGACAATATTTCGTTCGGCAGGCCCGATGCTTCTATGGATGAGATTATACGTGCGGCTAAGCACGCAAGGATACATGACTTCATAGGGACACTTCCAGAAGGCTATGAGACTATTGTTGGTGAGAGAGGCATAACCCTATCAGGAGGCCAGAGACAGAGAATAACTATTGCTAGGGCACTTTTGACGAACCCAAAGATCCTGATCCTTGACGATTCTCTGTCTTTCGTCGACGCCAAGACTGAAAAGGAGATCCAAGAGGCTATCGAGGAAGCTATGAGGGACAGAACCTGCTTCATAATAGCTCAAAGGCTTTCAACCATAAAGAACGCTGACAGAATAATGGTTCTGGACAATGGTGAGATTGTCGAGTTTGGGACACATAATGAGCTCATGGCCAAGAAAAACATCTACAGAAGGGTGTACGAGACGCAGTTCCTTGAAAAGGCCCCTGAAGAGATTCTGGGGGTTGGTGCGAAGTAGATGGCAAGCCCCTTCGGAGTCTTCTCAAGATACGAAGAGTCTAGAAAGAGAACAGTTCCTGATAGAGTTCTCATAAGAAGAGTCTACAAGTACACGAAACTTTACAGGAAGAATATTGCGATAGGTGTAGGAGCCATACTTTCAGGGGCACTTACTGGACTTTTTTCACCTTACCTCCATAAGGTTGCAATAGACCAGATAATCCAGCCTGGAGATCTCTCAGGGTTCATCTGGTGGGTGCCGCTGTTCATATCAGTGACTTTAGCGAGTTACTGGCTTCAGTACATTCAGCTCTACCAGATGAGAATTGCCGGTGAGAACGTCGTCGCGAAAATGAGAGACGAAATGATGATCAAACTTCAGATGATCTCGTTGAGATATTTCTCTGAAGGTGAAATCGGAAGAATAATGTCCAGACCGATAAATGACGCAAACACTGTAAGGATATTTTTAAGGATGGGGTTGACGAGCATCATCACGGATACAGCTTCGATCTTAGGATCATTCATAATAATATTCGCCCTTAACGCGAAGCTCGCCTTGCTGGCTGTTGCGGTTCTTCCTTTCGCCGTTGGCTTGGCATGGCTTCTCGGAAGACTATCAAGGACAGCCTATAGAAGTGCTCTCTCAAGCCTCGGAGGGTTGACCGCTAAGATCCAAGAGAACCTTTCAGGCATGAAAGTAGTAAAATCTTTCGTCCAAGAGGGAAAAGCTGCAAAAGAGTTTGAGGAAGCCCAGGGCAGGAATATTGATGCAAACATCAAAGCAATCAGGATCTCATCTTCGTACCAGCCTCTTATCATTCTCACGAGGGTGACCGGGACGGCTCTAATACTCTGGTTCGGCTCGTTGATGGTTATGAGCGGAGAAATCACTCTTGGGACGCTCGTCGCATTCGTCGAGTATCAATTCATGTATTTCATGCCACTCATAGATCTGATAGCTGTGTATGACCAGTATCAGTCAGCTATGGCCGCTATTGAAAGGATGTTTGATCTGGTCGATACGAATGTCGAGGTAGAGGAGCCGCCACCAGAGAAAGGAGTAGACCTAGAGACGATAGAAAACGTGATTTTTGAAAACGTTACTTTTGGATATGATCCCAAGATCCCTGTTGTCAGGGACGTAAGCTTCACTCTTGGGTCGTCGAAGAAATTGGCTTTAGTTGGACCCACAGGCGCGGGTAAGAGCACAATAATAAATCTTCTAACGAGGTTTTACGATCCCATTGGTGGAAGAATAGTCGTTAATGGCCATGATATGAAAAACATTAGAATCTCCTCTTTCCGTAGGCAGATGAGTATAGTTCTTCAGGATTCGTTCCTTTTCCCTATGAGTGTCAAAGACAACATAAGGTTTGGGAGACCTGAAGCCTCTGATGAAGAGGTTGTTGAGGCGGCTAGGACCGTCGGTGCCCACGAATTCATTGTCAAACTTCCAGGGGGGTATGACTACATCATTCAGGAGGGATCGTCAAACATCTCGATAGGTCAGAGGCAACTCATAAGCTTCGCAAGAACCCTTCTGATGAACCCGAAGCTTCTGATTTTGGACGAGGCAACTTCAAGCATTGATCCATACACTGAACTCGTTGTGCAGAATGCACTGAAAAAACTTCTTGAAAACAGACTTGCCATAATAATAGCTCATAGGCTTTCAACAATAAGGCTATGCGACGAGATTGTCGTGCTAGACCAAGGCAGTGTGGTGGAGAAAGGAACCCACTCGGAACTGATGAGTAAAGGCGGAATCTACAGCTCATTCTATAGAATGCAGTTCCGGGAGGAGGAAGGCTTCGAGGAGACCTTGCGGCCCGAACCAAGGATATAGAGTAATGTTGCCAGTCATCTATGCGGTGTTAGCGGCGGTTTGGAAAAACGATTTGCCTAGTGATGTTGGAGACGATGAATCTATCCCGCATGTCTAGCATTTGACAGATAGAACCTTCGCTAACCGTTTCAAATCACTATCACACATCCAGTCAGCCTTGAGATACTCACATATCCTCGCATCAGTTTGCCCCATTCGCTTCGCTTCTTCCACTGCGCAACGATAAGCTTCAATCTCGGTTGGCCTTTCAACATAGCTATAGCTAGTATCGAAAAGTTCCTTTCCTTCCATAAACTGCCGGACGTGAACCAACTCATGAATTAGGTCCAGATATATGTCGAGTCTATTGCCATTATTCAAATAGCGAGGATTGACCATGAGATGCCCATTGAAGGGATTCACGCCCATATAGCCACCTGTCCAGATGAATTCAACTTTCAGATTACTGAGCACTTCTTTTGTTTCTCTACCAAAGATCTGCCTAACAACCTCAACATTCTCGAAACCTTTGAAAAAATACGTAAAAGGATAAGTTGATGTTCTGGAAAAAAGCAATCTATCTAGGCGTAACATATTGATAATCCGAAGAACTTTAGACATGATTACTTCTTGCCAGTCGATGTCAGATATCCTCCCATTGTTCATAGCTCCCGCGACTACGACCTTGTGTCTCTCCAAGCCCTTATCATCCTAGTGCTTTCCCATCCTTCAGGAGCCTTCCTCCTCAGCTTCTCGTTTATCAGCACCGCTTCAACCATATCCCTTTCATGTTCCCATTCGAGTTTTTGCCTGATTGCCTCCCTCACGACGGCGCTCCAGTTGACGTCGACCTTTCCCATCTCTTCCTTTAGAGACTCCGGAATTGTAATGCTTGTTCTAACCATCTTCTCCGATTGTTTAGCTTTCTTCATTTGACATACCCATAAGACCAATAATACAAGTAGTATTAAGACCTCACTGTAAGGCAAACTGGACTTCCAAGAAGAGAAGTAAGAAAGAAATATCAAATCCCCTTTTCCGTGAATCACAGAAATGGCGGGCCCATATAGGTTTAAATCTTCGTTTAAATTCTTCGATTTTTTGTTCGTTTTCAGGTATCCTTTCTATTGTCTCTTTAAGGGGATCCCCCTGAGGCCTTATATTATCAGGTCTCGTTTACTGTATTGGGTTGAGATGTACAATAGCGTTCGGAAGGATGATTTAGAAGACGTAAAGGTTGTTCAAGAGTTAAAAGAGAACAGAGTCTTTAAGGTCAAAGATCAAGCTGACGGTAGGTATTTTGTAATCAAGATTCTTAGACCTGAGGGTCCTGAACGCGAATCTATTTCTCTAGTTAACGAACTAGTGTGTTTTCGGCTAGGCGATAAGCTAGAAGTGCCTGTGGCGGAGACTCGGCCAATAGCGTTTCGAGGGAAGGTTGGGTTATGTAGACCTTGGTTTGAGAAGAATATCTGTGAATGGTACGAAAAGATTGGGTCAGACAGATTCATGCGAGATCTAAGATATAACTGCACGCATTTTTGGACAGTCAGAGAACCTTACATTGAACGACTTCAGAAATCTGCATTAAAGGAGATATTAGTCTTTGATCAGTGGGTCTGGGCACTTGACCGTGTCCCTCACAATGTTATGACTAATCAGGATCTGGAGTTGAAAGCAATTGACTATGAACATTCATTGAGTGATGGAACAGGAGTTTCTTATCCTGAGTACTATCGCAACGTAACCCAAGTCCTGAGATCAACAGAAAGATGTCATCCAACCCAGATGAGTCATGGAGTGGGTGATCGATCCCAGATCCAAAAAATTGTAGATAGGATAGAACACCTAAATCGCAACGAAATTAAAAATATTGTTCTCGGGGTAACCGATGATGTTCTAAACTGCCAACAACAGATTGGTGGAAAAATAGGTCAGGAAAATATTCGAAGTAAATCAATAATCATAGTCAAGATATTGCTTGTGCGGCGGGATAATTTGAGCAAATTGATGCGCGACTTACTTGACAGTTGGGGAAAAGTGTTGGAGAATAACAAATGCCGGTTGTGAACAACCTCGAAGTCCCATTCTCGAATCTCCCGTCCCAAGTTACTGAAAGTATGCTATTAGTTTTGTTTAAAACACTTAAATCAAATCAATCTGGATGTTGGTTTCTCAGTTTCTTCTGGAAGAGACTGGGATCACATCCTCAACAATCTCGTAAAGGACAAGCTCAGTTTCCATCGGTGTTGCAGACGAAAAACAACCGACAGAAAGTATGAAAAGTGGGGTAAATGAGCCCGGGGTTTACGTTCATATTTTCGTTTATATTTTTCCCAAAAAGCAAAATTTAGCTATCTTAGGATAATTCCTTACTGATATAGGCAGAGAAATGCCCACCTGAAGACTTCTAGCGCAAAGATAATCTTAAGAAGGATTGGACTGTTGACGGAATAGACCTTCATGATCCTGGTCACTCTATACCTAATCTAAAAACCGGATACTACTACAGCAAGCATTGGCAAGGCTTCAAACAGTCGAGTAATGTCATGATCGACACTATCAAAACTGGGACCACTACCTATTGCATGTCGTCGAACCATTATGACGCCTAGATCAACCTGAGCCAGACCTTGGCCAACCAGAAATTTGAAGCATTGTTTGAAGATAGCAGGTCGGCTAGACAGCTCAACTTCTAAGGCCACATGATTCTTAATGCCATCATACTTCCATGCAATACGCCCGTCGCCAGTACATCCAACGACGCGTGCTCCTTTGCCTGTGCTCCAACCGTGCTTCTTAAGTACGTCCTTCACGGTTCTGTCATCCAGTTTGGAGAGCGCGGAAAACTCGTGACCAATAATCTCGATTTCTCCTTTGACCCATCTGAATGAATCATCACGCATAATGTGTTCTCCTCGCCGAGAAGGAAACCACTTTATCCAATCTGGCGAACGCAAGTCTTTGTGATACTCAAAGACCGCTGGTACATAACCTCGAACAGTATTCAACAGCCTTTTTTCTTCCCATTGTCCTTCCTGCAATAGCGCTTCTACGAGTGCTTTCCGCCAGCGTGATTCTACCAGCATTCCTTCAAACTCCCTCATCTTAGTCTAGAAGTCTCGGTTATCCAAAGGTACTGCTATCTTCAATATGCTTTGCTCCTCTTATGTGTATAGCGGGCTCATCCAAAGTGCGCGGAGAGAATACATATTTTCGTTTGGAATTTTCACTTAGATAGGGAACTTCTAGATTAGACAGTTGAGAATTCAGAGTGAAATCAAATATCTCACTATTGCGTTAGAGATAGAGGAAGATCAAACGAATCATACCTCTATATAGTGCACACAACAGAAGATGCTGCATCTCAAGCTCTAAAGGTATCCCACACTTAGAAGTGGCGGGCCCGGCGGGAATTGAACCCACGACCACCGGGTTAAAAGCCCGGTGCTCTATCCTTGCTGAGCTACGGGCCCTTGAGCTATTATGTTACATACCGATTTAAGGATTGATTCTCATGCGTTGATTTCGCATAGCCTTTCTTACGAGAGGAAGAGATTGGCTAAGATTTGCCGTAGGCCCTTTTGTAGAAGTCGTCGAGAATGCTTGGCACGTTGTTTTCCTTCTTTATTATTCTGAGCGCATCAGCTAGGAAGTCAACCAACTCACCTACGAGCATTTTTCCCTTTTCCTTGGTTGCCAGCCTTGGGTCACCCAAGTACAGTTGAAGCGCGTATGCTTGCCAGTCAACTGGGGTCTCGATTCCTTTCGGCAGATGTGTACTTCCGAGTTTCGCTTCTTGTTTGACGCGGTCCATCTTTATCAAGTCTTCAAAGAGGTAGAGTCCGACGCTTGTCTCCAATTCGCAGGCGTGTCCAACAGTTCTGCCTTCGCTTAGTTTAGCAGTTAGTTCTGCAAGAGGAGCCCAAGGACTAATCATTGCATAAAGCGCGTACTCTTTCTTCTTGGTTAGGCTGTCCCTGAGGAAAACTCTCAGGATCTCGTTGTTTCCTCCATGCCCGTTCACTATCAGGATCTTCTTGAATCCATTTCTCGCTATCTCGTCGCAAACCTCCTCTAGAAGCGACAGTAAAGTTTTTGCCGTTAACGAAACAGTTCCTGGGAAATGTCTGTTCTCTGGAACGTAAGCATAATAGAATGGCGGTAAGACAACAGCCTCTTCCTTTTCTGCTGCTAGCTTTGCTATGTTGTACACAGATATCGAGTCCGTTCCAGTCGGCATATGAGGACCATGAATCTCAATCGAGCCTATGGGGAGGATTGCCACTAGTCCCTTTTCAGCAGCCTCTTTCACGTCTGGACTGGCCAAATGCTCATACAACATTTCTAACTCACCTACACGAATCTCTTGCAATGAGCTATATAGCCTTTAACCATTTTCCTGAGGCAAAAGAAGTGGGATCATGTCCAGTTCTTCATCTTCCAGAGAATAATCCTGACATTTCGGAACGGCGCTTCTCGTCCTAAAAGGTTTAAGGATCGATCTCGCAGAATTACGTTTGAGGTGCTGAGATGACAAATTCTCGCGAAAGAGCGCTCTCCGCTCTTCATCTTGAGGAGCCAGATCGTACACCCATGCTCGAGCTTCTAATAAACTCCCCTGTCGGTTCCAAAATTCTGGGGAGACCCACAGTCTACGGAAACAAACTGGCTTCAGTTGAGTTGCTGATCAAAGGCAACCGCAGGAAACTCGTGATCGACTCGGTGCGGGACCAGATAGAGATGTACCGCAAGCTGCATCTGGACATCCTCCCCCTAAGCCTGTGCGTAGCTGAGAAATATGTGCCTCCGAAACAGATCGGACCGAATGAATTTGTGTACGCTGTTTATCGGATGGCTCCCGGTGAGCTCTACGTCTCTGAGGGGTTCTACTCCAAGGTTCACTACAACCACGAAAGCGACATGATGACCGAATACGAATCCACAACAAGTGTGAGGGGGCTACCAGCCCTAGAAGAGTACGTCACACAACTCGAAGGTGAAAACGCAGGAGTGGACTCCAGCCAACTCGAATCCGTCGAGTATGCTAGGAAAAAAGTTGGCGATGAGATGCTGCTGACGGCTGGCGTCGACGGAACATTTCCCGTAAGCCATGCGACATGGCTACAGCTCTTCCTCCGATGCCTTTACACGAAGCCGGATCTCATCAGAAGACTCATGCATGAGAGCACTGGGAGAGCTGTCGAGTCTATTAAGGCACTGGTAGATGCGGGAGTAGAAGCCATATGGGGCGGTGCAGACTGGGCTTATGATCATGGTCCCTTCTTCTCTCCGAAGCATTTTAGGGAATTCATACTTCCCTCTCTTAAAGAGCATGTAAGGATCTGCCACAAGCTAGGCGTGCCTTTTATCAAGCACACGGATGGAAATGTGGAATCTATTGAGCGCCCGTTCTTGGTCGAATCTGGGATAGATGGATACCACGCTATCGAACCTCGGGCAAGGATGGATATCGCCCGACTTAAGAGATCATACGGAGACAAAATCTGCTTGCTGGGGAACGTCGACTGTGCTATGACTCTTGTCTTCGGCTCTAAAGAGGATGTCGTCGAAGAAACAAAAAGGTGTATCGAAGCGGCCTCGCCTGGGGGTGGACACGTTCTAAGCTCTAGCAACTCCATACACTCCGGAATCAAACTGGAGAACTTCCTGACCATGCTCGAAACCAATAAAAAGTACGGAAAACACCCTTCCGCGCCCCATTAAACACTCATCGGTGATCAAAGAGAGATCGCAACGTTGTGCTCACCAAGGATGTCCCGAGATACGCATAACGAGCGACAGTGAAGCCGATAGAGCCAATGAATCCTGCCGCAAAGAATAAGACCCCTAAAGGCAGATTTGTATCTTGGTGCTGAGTGTGGTTAAGGAGATCCTCAAAGACTTATCGCTGCAGAAGGCTCCGGGACCCTCGCCTTCTTTTAATGTCTTTGATCTGTGGAGAGCGATCGAGCTGATCGCTAGGAAAGGTCCGATCGGTCGTGGAAGCCTGGCCCATGAGCTCGGAATCGGAGAAGGAACAGTGCGCACATTAATTGGCCGATTGACGAATTCCGGAATGATCGCCGCGTCTAAGTCTGGATGCTCACTGACCCAGAAGGGATTCGAACTGTGGAATGAGATCCAGCTGATCGTCCCTCAGAAGGTTATGCTCCCTGAGAACGATTTGACATTTACGGTGCACAACGTAGCTCTCCTGTTGAAGAATCGCGGCAATAGGGTCTCGCATGGGCTAGAGCAGCGGGACGCGGCTGTCGCTTTCGGAGCTAGGGGTGCAATAACGCTCATCTTCAAGGACGATAGACTTATCGCACCTATGGTTAGTGACGATTTGGCCAGAGACTTTCCAAAAGCCTTCAACCAGATAATTAAGTCGATGAACCCCAAAGAGAACGATGTGGTTGTGATCGGGAGTGCTGAGGACCCGAAGAAAGCGGAATATGGAGCCTTCGCCGCCGCCTGGACGCTTATCTGAAAACTCGAATGTCACGTGCTATAAAACAGGTTCGGTAAAGTCTTAAGTTGATGGATAGGACCGTAAAAGATTGGAAGGCAGACCACTGATACACGATACTACCAGATCAAAAGGACTCGCCTTCAGATTGTTCATGATGACGATTCAACGAGAGCCGCAGGGCTTGAAAAGTGCCGACAACCATTAAGCCTATCGGTAACTGACTGTTTTGCTCTGGCTCTCGCCAAGAGGGAGAAAGTGTTACAGTTAACAACGGATAAGGAGCTTTCAAACGTAGGGGAGATCGAGATCAAGTTCTTCGAGGTCTAAAGTCTAGTGCATTTCTCTTAGACATATCGAGACAGAAAACTCGAAGCACAGATCTGTCCCTAGGGAGCATGCGGGTTTAGATTCGGGTTATAGCGCTATCCGACGCACCAACTCAGAACGTCGTGCGGAAGTAAGATTTAGAGACGAAATTATTGCTGCCCCTTTGCAGGTAATGTAGTCCGACTAGGTATAACGCAAGATTTATTTTTCCCGACTTGTACGTTATACTTCGGTGATTGTGTGACCAAATGTAGGAGTAAGATTGGACCTAAAGGGCAAGTTGTCATACTGAAGGAGATCAGAGAGAAGCTCGGGCTGAAAGAGGGCGGGTTAGTCGAACAGATATCAACCGATAGAGGGGTCCTTATAGTACCAGTTTCTGCGGATGACCTGCTGAAAGAACTCGACGCTACGGCTGAGAAGATAGGAGAGGCTTGGCCTAAGGGCGTCTCAGCCGTTGAGGCTGTTAGAGAAGACAGGGAAAAGCAATGGTCGAAGAAATAACTATCGACTCTTCCGTTCTTGTTTCGGCATTCGTGAAAGGCGATAAGTTTAGGGCCAAAGCACTACAATTGATGAGGAGATTGTTCTCAGGAGAATATCGGGCGACTACAAGCGCTACAGTATTCGTTGAGGTCTGCGGATCAATTTCTAGAAGAACGAGCTTGGATAATGCGATTGCCGTCAGAGATCATCTCATCAAATGGGAAGACATGAACTTCATCACTTACGGCGAATTAACCGGGAAGAGAAGAAACGAGGCTGCAGAGCTAGCCGTGAGACTTGGTTTGAGAGGAATGGATGCAATAGTGGTCCAGGCAGCTAAGGAAAAGAATCGAGTCTTAATAACCTTTGATGAAGAGGTGGCTGAAAAGATCAAGGGCGTGATTGAAGTCCACACCTACAAAGACCTTCCGTTATAATCTCATATGCACTCATATCGGTTAATGGGTTCTTCAAAAACGTTTTTTAAAATGCAAAATATCCGCAGGCGACATGATTCGTAGCGAACCGGACTACAAAGTCTGGCTAAAACCGTTACTGTTAACAACCGATAGGGAAAAAACTCGAACACAGATCCTGTCATGAAGGACCATGCGGGTTCAAACCCCACTCCCCGCACATGTAATAAAGACTATTTTTCTTGGTCCATTCTGTTGAAGGAACTTGATTTCATACAATTCTGTCAAAACTAGGGGTATGCTACGATAGGCTTTGAACATTCACTTCTGCAGATGCATCGGTTGTGCGGGAGCCGGTCTTGTACAGCTAAACGGATAAGTCCTATTCGTAATCTAGAAGAACAAGGTTACACAGAAATAGTTATTATTTGCTCAGGGCAAATGTTTTCCTAGCCGAGCAGGGCAGAAGGAAGAAGAATGAAGAAGGCTCTTGTTTTGGATGAAATTGAAGGACCCCTCAACTTTGGACTCTCTGCTCCTTCCTCACCCCCTTGGCAACGTTCAAACGGAAGTTATAGCAGGCTTTTGAGGTTGAGTTCTGGGAAGTTAGCGTTGGTCACCTTGGTTTCCATCGGCACCATTGAGAAACCGAAGCTTGAAGTTACAATTCAATCCGATACACCAACAAATGAAGGAGAAGAGGAAGAGGTAGTAAAAAAGATATTCAGAATTCTTAGTTTAAATCAAGACTTGAAGGGATTCTACACGTTTGCCCAAAGAGATCCGGTTCTCAGACAGGTGGTTTCTGACTTTTATGGGTTAAGGGGCTACAGTGAGCCAACAGTCTTCGAAACGATTGTCATAGCCATACTTGAACAGCAAGTTTCACTTGCCTATGCGGGGAAAATGCGAGAATGCATTATCAAAAAGTTCGGGGAGGAGATGAAAGTCAACGGTCAGGTCTACTATGCCTTCCCATCACCGGAAGCCTTGGCGAAGGCAAGTGTTGACCAGATGAGGGATTGCAGACTCAGCAAGTACAAAGCAAGCTACATCAAGGGAATTGCCGAGAGCATAGTTAAAGGAGAATTTGATCCAGAAGAGCTGAAACGGCTATCCGAAAATAGGGCAATGGAAAGGCTCCTAAAACTCAAGGGCATAGGACGGTGGACAGCTGAATATATTCTGGCGAGAGGCTTGGGGAAAAATGTGGTTCCAGCAGACGATGTGGCGTTGCGAAAAGCAGCCTCCGAATACTACTTTTCTGGCAAGGAACTCTCGGGAGAGGACACAAGGGAATTCACTGAGCAATGGCAGAAATATCGAGGATTGGCGGCGTTTTATTTACTTTACGCCCGAAGACATGCAAAAAGATAAATGTAGTTTCAACGCCCAGAACTATAGATATTCAAGCAAAAAATCGCCCAAAACTTGCTTCTTGCGAAAACTATAAACGAAATATGAATCCACATCCCCGCACAGTTATTCAATAAAATCATTAATGAACTTTGAACTCATATATCCACAGGATTTGGTCAAGATTTCGTGCGCCGTGAATATCAATCGAAGTGCTGGTGACCTCACTGTATCGCAGCCTTCCTTAACAGCCTCTTCCACTCTTATACCGACCAACCGCAGCCTAGGACGCCGCGTAATCAAGATCCCAATATCTTTTAGTGAACCCAATCTTGTTAAATCCGACATCCGCATCCTTCACGTGATACTGCATAGAGAATGAAAGTATCCAAAACTCCTGAAAATCCCATCAGAGAACATATTTGGATCCAAATAGAGGGGCTAGTAGCATCATGCGCACACACATGTTCTAATATGTGATCTTTTCGCCGCCCTTGAAGATACGTTCAAGAGAAGCATTCAGATCGATGAGACCTTCATTCGTCTTCGATGAGACAGGTATCAGAGTAAAGTCCAAACCCAAGTAATGTATCGCCTGCATCAGGTTTCGACTCAGTAAGCGTTTCGCTTCATCCAACTTTTCATCGATGGCTTTTTCAAGATTCATCAAGTCTTCTGACCAATCAAGAATATTGTTCACATCCTCCTCCGGTAAGAGATCGCACTTAGAAAGAATATGCACTTGGGGCAAGAAAAAACGAGCGTAAACTGCCGATGAAAGGAACATGTTCGATACATAGTTCAAAGGATTGGTCGAGAAGACCGAATCGAACAGATACAGTATGGCTTTCGGCTCTCTAGTAAACTCGGCTGCGATATAGGGCCCGCTGGCTCTGAAGGCGAAGAGCTCCATCTGTCCAGGAGTGTCAACGAGGACTATGTCTGGGTTGAACTCCTCAAGTGCTTCGCCGAGTTTTTCAGCTCTGTCAGCGATGAGGTCGGCCGCCATTACGAGAGCGCCGTTTGGGCCTAAACCGTACTTCTGCATGATATCTTCGATGTTTACGTACTCACGCACATCCAGGTCCGGTGTGTAGGGCAGGTCTAAGGGGCCAGGATCCAAGTTTACTAGGACTACATTCTGTCTCTCCATCCTTAGCCAATCGCCGAATGAGGATGTGAGCAAGGATTTCCCAGAGCCAGCAGTTCCAATTATGAATGTGATGAACAAGAGAACAATTCACACTCCCATCGATCATCTCATGATAAACCTAGACTGTTTATAAAAGGTTGCTGGAGCCGCAGAACCCTAATCATCTAAAGTCTCAAGCAAGAGAGAAGGTTCTCGGTTAATCCGTGCTAGTCTACTGCTTCGATCGGTTCCGTCTTTCCACCCTTTTTCTGGATCAACTCAGATATCTGGATCAACGCCCTGCCGACACGTTGACGTGCGAGCTTCGCTTCATCGCAGGTTGTTGACAGGTGAAGTTCCAGATGTGAGACCCTCTCAGATACCTTTGGATGAGACTTAACGTAGACGTATGGATTGTCATGCATCACCTGCTCTATGACCGGTGCCAATTCGGATTCCGGTACGCCTCTCACGTCGACGCTGGCTTCATAGAAAGTTAGATTCCCTGCAACATTCTTGATGAGCGACGCCACAGACTCGTCGAATATGGCTTTCATCTCTTGCGGGACACCTGGAAGCATTATTAAACATGTCTCGCCGGATTCGGCTAGTACTCCGGGCGCTGTTCCAACAGGGTTGCACAGCGGTTTTGCGCCTTTGGGCAGCTTAGCCATCTTAAGTCGGTGAGGAGTGAGCTCAACCCTCTCCATTCTGCCTTCGGCTACGTACCTCTCGTATCTCTCCTGTATCATTCTCAGAGCCTCGTCATTCTGCTCCAACTCACAGTTCAAAGCCGCAGCAACCCCTTCCAGCGTCTTGTCATCAAAAGTCGGACCCAGCCCACCTGTCGTTATCACGAATCTTGGTTTCCGTCCCAAAGATTCCTTTAATGCGGCTGCGATTTCACTGACATCGTCGCCGACGACGGTGACCCGACTCACCTTCAGCCCAAGTGTAGTAATCCTCTTAGCTAGCCACTGGGCATTCGTGTTCGCTATCTTCCCTATTAGGATCTCGTTGCCTACGCATACGATTTCTGCAAAATTCTCCATCCGTAAGTCTCCCATGAAATAGAATGAATTGCCATGATGTATTTAAAAGAAGGGATCAGCCAAACGATAGACAAGGAAGTTATTTTATGTATTTATGGGATGGCGAGCTCCGGAAAAAGCAAGGTCGCTAAGAGGCTAGCTGAAAAATACCGGCTCAGATACTATTCTGGGGGAGACGCATTAAAAGCCTTGGCATCAGAAATGGGTTACAAAGTGGATCAACAGGGTTGGTGGAAAACTTGGAGGGACAAAATTTCTTCAGCAGAGAATGGAAATTCCAGAGTCTGACAAAAAGATCGACACGAAATTTACGGAATGGGCTAGGCAGGGAAACGTCATCCTTAACAGCTGAACGGGTTGCAGAAAGAGACGGTATAAGCCTAAAGGAAGGCTTAAGTTATCTGAGGGAGAAGGAGGACAGGACAGAAGTTATTATGAGAAGCTCTACGGATCTGACCTCGGAAAGGACTTTACACTTTCCCCTTAGTGCTAGACGTGCACTTACTGAACGAAGATGAGGTCTTCCAAGTTTTATGCATAGTTATCAAAAATCTCTTACCAAGGAAAAAGGGTAAAGAATTATCTGGAAAACTTAACAGGATGTTAAGGGGAAACAAAAAGGGTTATAGCGGGTTTATCTTGTCCAGAGCTACCTCAAGCAAGATCCCAGGTGGTTTTCCGAAATAAGTGGAGAACGATGCCTTGTATAGTATTCTGTCTAAGAGGGTTACTAGTGCACTGTTTCTTGTGGGCTCCAATTCTATCTTCTCCTATGTTCTGCTTCTAATAGGGTTATCATTTCCTTCAGTTTATCCATCTCTCTCACGACATCCTTGTATGGTGCCCCTTCAAGCCTCTTAACCGCTTCCTCGACCTTTCCCCTCTCTTCTCTGGAGAGCTTATCCGCCAGTCTCTTCTCTACCAAGGACGCCAATGTCTTCGCTTGAATTGCCTTCTTCACCTTTGTGGTCGCTCCCTTCACCAGCTCCAACAGGTCATCTGTATACCCTTTGATTTTCTTAGCGTTACCGCCATTCAACGCTGTCTTTAGTTTTCCTAAGGTTTCTTCAAGTGTCCCCTTTTCCTCTATGGAGATTTTCCCGCCTATCTCTTCTATCAATTTCTCCGTTGCGTAGATCACAGCCTCTGCCCTGTTACAAGTTTCGACGATCTCCTTTTTCCTTTCGTCCACCTTGTCAAACTTGGTTGCCTCGATAATCATTCTTGTGATCTTCTCTTCTGACAGCTCCGTTGGCTTCGTCATCTTGATCGCTACTTTTTTTCCCGTTTCTAGAATCTCGGCGGAGACGTTTAGTATGCCATCGGCGTCGATCTGGAAGGTAACCTCAACCTCCTGCTCGTATCTGGGCGCGGGGGGGATACCGTCTAGCTTGAACAAACCCAGGGATACGTTGTCTTTCGCCATCTCCCTCTCTCCCTGCAAAACGTGGATCATCATCGAGGTCTGATTATCTTCTTCTGTTGCAAAGATCATTTTTTCCTCCGTTGGGATTGTAGTGTTTCTCTTGATCAATCTCGTGAATACTCCGCCAGAAGTCTCGACACCTAACGAGAGGGGTGTGACATCCAGCAACAGCATATCCCTTATCTCACCTTTTAGAACGCTGGCCTGAATGGATGCACCTGTGGCGACGATCCCCATCGGATCTATGCCTTCTTCGGGTTCCAGCCCAGAGAAGAAATCCCTGAAGTATTTTCTAATAACTGGCATCCTAGTCGGTGCGCCAACGAAAACAAGTTTGTCTACATCTTGAGGTTCTATCGCTGCGTCTTTCAAGGCCTGCTCCAAGGGATGTCGTAGTCTATCAAGTTCTGGTTTTATGAGCTCCTCCAATTTTTCTCGAGTTAGAACGATATGCGGGTTAAGTTCAGACCCATCTATGTTGAGCTGGGTCTCTATGGTTGTTGAACGTTCGCTGGAGAGACAAATCTTTGCCATTTCTCCGGCGTCCCTGAGCCTGTTCAGGTTTTTTCTGTCGCCTCTTAGGTTAACACCATGTTCTTCCTCAATCTTACGGACGAGATAATTTAAAATTAGGTCGTCGTGTTCCTTGCCGCCCAGACGGGTGTCTCCACTGGTGGATATGACTTTGAAGATGCCTTTGTTCATCTGCAAGATGGTTACGTCGAAGGTTCCAGCGCCCAAGTCCAGTACCGCTATCTTTAGGTTTTTTCTGATCTTGTCTAAACCGTAGGCTAGTGAGGCGGCCGTCGGCTCGCTGACGATCCTCAAGACTTCAAGCCCAGCTATTTCCCCTGCCTCTTTTGTGGCGTTTCTCTGGTTGTTGTTGAAGTACGCTGGCGCCGAGATAACTGCTTTGTCTATTTTCTCTCCTAGGTAGGCTTCCGCGTCCCTTACTATCTTCTTTATTATCAGGGCGGAGACTTCTTGAGGGGTATACTTGTAACCGTCTATGTCTATGGTGTAATCCGTGCCCATTTTCCTCTTGATCCATCTAACCGTCCTATCCGGGCGGACATAGGCGTAGGCCTTCGCATCCTTCCCCACAACGATCTTGCCGTCTTCCTTGAACGTCACAATAGAGGGAAACATTTTTCCGTAAGGGGTTGGTCCTTCAGACGCAGGAACAAGCCTTATCTTCCCGTCTTTCATCACGGCTCCGGCGGAGTTGGTGGTTCCGAGATCAATTCCTATTGTTCGCCCCATCGCCATCTCCTTTTGAGAAACGCTCAGCGGATTTTTTCTTGTACTAGAAGGGTTTCCTCGACTCTTGATTTCTCAAGTGAGCACAGATAATGCTCGCAGTACTTCGTTAACACCTCATGCGCGTTCTTTACGTTCTTGAACTTCTCTTCGGCAAAGGGATCGTCGGGATAAAGGTCCGGGTGGCATTTTCGCGCCATCTGTTCATATGCCGAGTTTATTTCAGACAAGTTTACTTCTCGACCTAACCCCAAAGTCTTTCTAGCTTCTTCTATTTTGTTAAAATCCACCTTCTTTATCTCAATCTCGGTGAAGTTGTAGGGGGGCAGGGAGCCGACTCCTAGGAACGTGAGTTTCTTCTCGTACTTCTTCTCCAGCTCGTCCAATTTTTTGTAAAATTCCTGTTCACGTTTTCGATCTACCAGAAAGGAGCTATTTATCACTGTGTATTGATCCGTGATTTTGTTTTCTCTGAACTCGTCTGACAAGCCTTCTAGGGCACTTTGTATCTCCTTCATGCATTCTTCTTTTCTTTCGTCTAGGGCTGACTTAACCTTACTTCCCAGCTCGATTTTGAGGGATTGATCAGTATTTTTCTCCTTCGCTTTTCCGGCTAATGCCCGTATTTCTTCGCTTTCTCTTAAGATTTCTGCCAGGATCGCTTTGTCCCATGAGATCTTGACGTTAATCTGTAATTTGTTTTTTATCTTCGCCAGGGCACTCTTGAACTTCATACGAGCTCGCTTCAGGATGTTTCTTATCTCTGTCTCGTCTTTAGCTACGACTCCGAAACTCATAGGGATGATCGCTTGGGCTTCCATGACCTTTAGCAAGACCTTTTCATGGGCCTTCGCTTCTTCCAGATCGATCTTATAATCCGTTGGGATGTCACTGACTAATGCCGCTATATCTTCATATCGGATTGTGTACACTTCGCTGTTGCCCACTCCAATATTGCCGGAGCTTTCTCCACTTTCCGATTCCATTATCCCGTAAAGGTACTTTCTCGTTTTCACCTATTTCACTCTCTTCACCTTGCTTTTTGATTCCCAATCTCGCCCACAAAGGAGTAGGGTGGCCAGGGTCCTGTGAACCTTACGGCAAAGCTTTCTCTCCCGTAGACAACTCTCAGCATGTTTTCCAAGTTTTGTGCTTTATCTCTTTGCACTAGGCAAGAGAGGTTTAAAATCATCAGTTTGTCTTGCCATTTTTCTGAGACTCTTCTATTCATAGGCTCTAACTTTACGTCGTCAACAAACTGACAAATATGATCGTACAGGTTCTTGGCGTGAGACTGGATTAGTGCCAGCCTTTTTTCTTGTTGCATTTTAAACAGGTAAGCTGCTCCCTCGGTTTTGTTCTCTATCTCCTTCCTCAATCCTTGAATTTCTTCATCTTCTTCCATCATTTTTCTGACAAATCCGTTCTCGAGGAAGATCTGAACTTCATACTCTTCTTTTCCTTCAATATTTTCTAATAGACTCTTGATTTGGTGGTAGTGTCCGTTAAGCCACTTCTTCACAGCTTCATCGTCTCCCGTGAATATGGTGTTGAAGGTTAGAGGGATCACGGTGCCGAATTCTTTGGTAGCCAGGTCGATCACGTATTGATGTGCCAAAAACCACTCCGCCACTTTTTCCCTATCCCGAGTTTTGTAGAACCTGGCCTCGCAACGGTGAACGACCACGCCCATCTCATTAAAGGGCACGACGTAGACGAGTCTGTCCCCAATTCCCACATGTCCAAAATCTGTTTCCTTGCTACTCTTAACTATGCAGTAAAGGTATCTCCCTCCGTTATGGTCGTTGCCTGAGGCCATATTTACCCGCCTTTCTCACAAGCTTTGAACCATAGGTTTCGGAAAGATATCTTGTATCGCGGACTCGATTTCACATAATTTTTCTACTTTTCCATAGAAGAATGCACACTTACCGTCATATGCCACGCTGAGAACTTTTTCTCCAGCCTTGACCCCCGGCACTGACATGCAAGTAGTTACGCTTATGCCGGTGATCTCATATAATGGCACCTCAAGGATTTTTTGGTTGTCCACGCGGTATACCCAGAACAACCTTTTGTTCGTGATGTAAAGGCGACCCGGCTTCCAAGTCTCGCTCAAAATGCCTTGAGCAGAGAACAGATACCACAGCTTTTCCTCTCGAATAATTTTTTCACTCATGGTTAAAGATATGTGCCCGTGTGGAATCAGAATCTCCTTTTTGAGTTGCTTCCCGACGGCCTCTCTGATTGCCTTCTCGAACTCTGCAATGTTCGAAACGTGGATGCGGGCGATCTCACCACAATCGAATTGAAGATAAAGTTCCTCCCGCTCCTTTTTGAGGTGAGTTTCCTTCCTCACCGTAAGTCCTTCTATCTTGTCCAATGGAACCTCAAAAAGCATCTCAGGAGGCTCCTTCCTCCATAGGAAAAGCCTATTGTTCGTAAGGTACCAAAAGCCTGGCTTCCACGTGTCAATGATGCCTTGGCTGCTCCAGATAGATCCAAAGGTTCTGATGATGACTTCCTCACCCTCGGTCAGTGGCACCGCCACTCTTCCCTCAAATTCTTTTTCATACCATTCTCTAGTGCTCTTGTCCCACGCTTCCATCATCCCGTATTCGAGCATCGTCTCTATGCCGGCAAGCGCCGCCCTAAGGTTCACCCCGAGTAGTGGGATGCCTGCAACAGATATTATCAGATCTGCGTTCACTACCAGCCCTTTGTTTAACAGTTTCTCTAGAACGTCGTTGATGTCCCACTCTAGGCGGCTGGGCCCCATTTTCAGATCTCCTCGAGCTTCACGGAGCTGAATGGTGCCCATGGTCCAGTGAAGCGAACCGCGTAACCTTTTTGACCATCTATTTCGGCGAGTACCTCACCGAGCCCTTTTACCTTATCTTTGTGGACTAGGCAGGAAAACGCCACGATTAGTTCCTTGTCTCTATAGTTTTCAGGCACATGCGAAACTTTTTCCTCAACCTTCATTTCTTCTACATGTTCCTTTATCTTTGAGGCGAACCCTCCAATGAGCCTGACCCGCATTGCATTATAGGCTTCTTTTACTTTTAGCTCGAACTTTCGATGAAGCAGGTATGCGCCTCGCTTCGGCATCTTTACGGTTTTCTCCTTCAGTTCCTTCACGTCCTGATTTTCGCTCACAATTTTGTCCACCAACTCTTCTTGATCGCAGAAGATCTGGACCGTGTACTCTGCTTTGTTTCTGAGCCTCTCGAGTTCCTGTTTGAGCTTCTTGTAACCCTTGCTTAACCATTCTTCAATAGTATCATCATTACCTTTAACGATGGCGTCGAAAGAAAATGGCAAGACTGTGCCAAAATGTTCTGTTGCTTTATCAATTACGTTGTTGTGGCTGAAAATCCACTCTTTGACTTTACCTTCGTCTTTTGACTCGTATGGCTGGGCTTGACAGGCGTGTACAACCGCTCCGATATCCTTATGGGAAACCGTGTAGACGTAGGCTTTATCCATCCCTATGTTGCCTAGGTTCAGCTCATCAGCGCTGTTGACGATGCAGTAGACGTATCTTCCTTCCCCAACCTCGGTTTCTCGGGTGACCTCCACTTCGTTCATGCTTTTTTCAGCTCCTCCTCCCACCTCTCTGGGTTGAGAAATATGTCAGCCACCTCGGTGAGGCCGTCATTAACAGATTCCACAACGTCTTCGATGCCGTTTTCCCTTTTTATGTGTTCAAGTGCCTCTTCGAGGTCTGCCAGCGCTTCGCTGAACCTCGCTTCCTCTTCGTTGCTCAGCCTACCGCTCTCGATTCGCCTTATGGCTTGCCTTACGAGAGCCTCCTTTATTATCTCAACCAGAGCAACAACGAGCCCTAACAAACCCTTTTTGAGGTTGTCTTCATCGATCTCTATTACCACGTCTTATCACCTGACTTTGTTTAGTTTAACTTCTAAAACCCCGTTGTTCACCGTCTTTGTTACCTTCTTTTCAACTGGGCAGAAAAGAGGGACCTCTCGGTAGTATTTTTTCCCGGATATTATGAGGAAGTCGTCTTTTACTTCGACTTCAACATCTTCCTCTTGTGAGGGCAGGAGGGCTATTACCCTTAAGATACCCTTCTCATCAAGGATGTCCAGCAATCCATTGTTGGATACGCTATCTACCAGTTCTTCGTTCAGCCACCACGAAAATGCTATTTTTTCACCAGTTAAGGGGTCGACCTTTGAGTGTTCAAACTTGAGGAGGGGTTCTCCTAAGATCTGTCGTGCTTTTGAGTTTATGATCTCCCTAATCCTGATCAATACTTCCATATCGGAGGAGGCGTTGATTATATCTGCTAGCTTTCTGATTCCTGCATGCCGTTCCCTTAGGAAGTGTCTTATGATCTCTCTGCTCCTCTCATCCACCGCACCCATGAGCTGGTTTATGTTTCTTGACTCTAGCTGCGAACCCGATGGTTTGCGAGTCATTTTTTATCACCTATTAACCAAATAGGCAACTAGGTAACATCTACCTCCGCTAGGGCTTTCTCTTTCATCTTGGCCATCGCGCTTCTCCATCCACACCACGGGCACATATCATTTAGCAGTTGCTCCCTCTCCACCATCTTGCCGCACTGAGGACACTCCTCCTTATCTTTCATGGCTTCTCTCCAGGCTCCCGTGTTCAGGTTCGTTCCGGAAGGGAACTCTAACCCGTATCTCGCCGCCGTCTCAAAAGAAGCCAAAGCGGCTCTAATCTTGATCCCGAGAAGTTCAACTCCAGCAACAGAAATGGCGATGTCAGCGTTTATCACCAACCCTTTGTCTAGAATCTTGTCTATGGCATCCGCCAAGCCTTCTGAAGAGCTTTCCTTTTGAGGAGTTAGTATTGACATCTTTTCACCTCCCATCTGCTCTGTAGTTCCATCCGCACCACGGACACCCATATTTCTCTAGGTCTTCTGGTCTGGACTTCATGCCGCAAATTGGGCATGGCTGCCTTGCTATTAGATCTCGCCATCCTGGCGCGTCGAAGTCTGTTCCTTCAGGGAAGTCTTGGCCTATCTCCGCCGCTGTTTTGAAGGAGCTGAGGATTGCGCAGGCCTTTATCCCCAAAAGATCGACGCCAACAAGGTTGACTCTTACGCTTGCGTCGATCACCACTCCTTTGTCTAGGATTCTGTTAAGAACTTCTCGCAGGCCCGAGTCTTCTGGACTTAATCTCACCATCTCAAGGCCTCTTTTTCAGTTTCCATCGTCCTGCTGTGCGCCTGTCTTACGTACCTTTGCGGGCTTTGCTGACTTTTGTCCTCGTTTTGGGGTGAAAAAGGGACATGTTGATCTCACCTATCTCAGCTTTGTGCGGTTGATGCGTAATTAAGCGATATTCAGAAGGTCGATACGAAAGTTGTATCGAAAACTGAAAAACAGCCAGCCAGGATCATCTGGGGTATTGGAATATTCTTTGATTTGTCTCATAGAGGTCCTCTCTTTCTAAGAAGATCCAAGAGTTGCGCTTCGCCTTCCTATCCCAGGATGTTAATTCTTTGGTTAAGGCCCATTGTATTTATTCGATTGTTTATTTTTCTTTGGTGGTTTAGTTCCCCGTTCCTCCTCTCATATTCCTCCCTTGTCATTTCACCTAGCTCGTAGAGCAGCCGGTTCTCCTTTATTTTGTTGTTTATCTTTTGCTCCGTCTCCTCCTCAATTATTTCTTCAACGTAATCCAAGATTGTTTCCATGAGCCAGATCATGTCAAATGGTGGTATCGATATTCCAAGCATCCGCAGGAAAACGTCGTCTACGAAGAATGGCACCGGTTTCACCTATTTCCTGGTGGCTTCTATGCCTTCCGCTCCGATCTTTATGTAGACAAAGTTGTAGGGTGCCCATGGCCCGCTATTAAGGAGTCTTAGCATCGGGTATTTTTCCTGCAGTTCCACCACTCTTTCTGAAAAGGCGTCAATGTCTTCTTTGTTGACTAGGAATGATGCGTTTAGAATCAGCCTGTCGCTGAATAGTTCCCCCATAACCGTTTGCTTCGCTCTCGTGTTCAGTGATGCCAAGATGTCCGATACGCATTCCTTTCTTTTTTCTGGGTCTACAAAGACGATGTCTTCGTTTAGAACGGCCTTTACTCCAAGTTCAACCATGTTGTCCACTAGTTTCAGACATTCCCTTGCGGTATTGTAGGCCTTTGTCATTAGGCGTCTTAGGATTCTTTCGTTCTTGATTGTTGTTCCGAACTCCACTGGCACAACGGTATGCTCCTCCATTACTCGCCTCAAGACTGCTTCATGCCTTCTTATGTTGTCTTCGGTCAGTTCGTAATCCTTCATGGGAGAGTCGCTGACCACCGCCGCAATATCTCTGTAGGGAACTGTATAAACCTCGTTGTCATTCATACCTATGTTTCCAAAGTTTTCTCCTTTGCTGAAGGGTATTACACAGTAGAAATATTTTGCCTCTTCCTCCCTTCTCTTTCTCTCTTCCTCGGCCTTTCTCGAGGCCTCTAACCTTGCTTTCTCCACTAGCTCTTTGATCTCGTATGAGAGTCTGATTGCTCCATCGTAGTCTGCTGAGGTGAAGCTTTTGTCCGCTTCCGTCAGCAACTCGTTTATCTTCTGCTTTGTCTCTGGAACATAGAAAGAGATTTTTTTCTCTTCCTCGGCTTCCTCTACGGCCGTTCTTACGCTTGTTATTGTTTCTTTCGCCTTCTCTCGTCTCTCCTGTTCTAGCTTTTCTTTCTCCAAAAGCTTTGCTTTGATCCTCCTCCTTCTTTCTACTTCGGCCCGTTTTCTCTGCTCTAGGTCCTTTTTCTGCTTCTCAATTCTTTCTCTTTCTCTTTTGAACCGTTCTTCTCGTTCTTTGAATCTCTTTCTTCTAAGCTCTCTGCATTTTTCCCTAGTCATATCAACCGCCTACATTGTTGTTTCTTGCTGTAGGTAGCGGTTCAATACATTGCGGGCTTGAATTTGTTCATTGAGTAGACTTCTTATTTTCAGCTCCGCCTCTTCCGCTGATGTATAAGTCTTTACTCTACCGTGTCTTTGGAATTTTAGCAGCCCTTTCTCTTTCAGTGAGTGGAGCAGGGGGTAGATGGTTCCTGGACTTAGTAAGACGTTGAATTCCAGATGTATGGTCTCTATTATGTCGGTTCCGCACATTGGTTTCTTCTGTAGGAGGGCGAGAACTATGGTTTCCAAGTTGTCTTTCACTATTTTTTCGATGGAGTCGCCAGATAACTTGGACTTATCAACGAATTCTCCGGATAAAACTGTTAGATCGCTGGTTGTTAGTCGAAGGCTGTTATGATATGCCGCGAATTGTCTGATTGTGTCTGGATCAAGCTTAGAAACGTCATATGTGCATAGGCAATTGATATAGTATTTCTTGCTTAGTTCGTTTATGTACCTCTCTCTTTCTTCGATTTTATCCATACTTTCCCTATCAGTGAAAGAACCGGCGTCTATGATGACGCTCATTTTTCCGTCTTCTTCGATTTTTAAGTCTCTCAAGTCTTCGGGTTTTATCATTCTCAACTTGACATTTGCGAAGTTGAACTTTCGGATCGAAGATTTTGGGTTGTCTGCTGTCACATATAGTAATTCCTCATCGTTCCGGATAGAAGCTAAGAAGGCGCCTTGGATCGCGTATTTATCCACCTTTGGGGTGTACAAGTGGAGAGTATGGTTTAGGCCTTTGACATTCAGGTTGGATCGTGACTGTGAGTTTAACGGTTTCATTTCTTCTTAACCTATTGACTAACATTTCTTGTTTACCGATGCCTTGAGAAGAAGACAAGGATGGAGGCGTTTTACTGGTTTCTCAGAGTTTACGCCATTTTCTTGCCCGGGCGTCCCATTTCGCTCGTTTTTTGTTCCATTTACCTCTCCATATCAGTTCCTTGGTCACCTTTATTGCCTCTAGTGCGTCGATGCCAGTTATTGCTTCGGCTCTTTTCCTAGCTTCGCCCACTCTTATGGTGGTTTGTTCTTGCTGCTTTAGGGTTCGTTCCTTTTGATGCGTGATTCTTCTCTCTTCTATTCTTCGTCTTTCTTCTAGAGCTCGAAAATGCGTATTGAGGCTTCTTTGCCACCAGCTTCGTCTCATTACCGATTTTCCTCGCTATGTTGTTATCTACTCTTCTTCTGCTGGCACCATCCTGTCGGCTCGCTTCCTGACCATCTTCTGTTTCCAGCCGATTAGTTCGCCGTTCTTGTTGATTTTGATTTCGTATCTTCCCAGGAGATCCTGTGTGTCGGGCACCGCCTTTCTTTCTAATGCTTCAACGGTAACTTTCCATTCTCCCTCTTCTTCTTCTATGTCTGTAACGGTCTCGGGCTCTTTGGATATGTAGTTCTTTACTGTGGAGAGCGCTTGGTTGCATATCTTTTCTAGCGACGGTTTGGGTTTTTCTTTTTCCATCTTCTTTCCTCCTATGGAATATAAATGAAGCCGGAATCGTCAGATTTTATAATGGTAACGTGCTTGTCTCTCCACTTCTCTACTCCTTCTTTTAGGTTGTATTTGTCCACGTTGTCAGTTATTTCGTAGTGTTTGAGGAAGTTCGCGAGCCTCATCCTTCTTGCACGACTGCTGTTTTTGCTCACCGTGTCTACGTTGAAGGTTCCGTCTGGTTTGAGGCAGAAGTAGAAGGCTTCCCTTATTATGTCTCCATCCGAGGTTTTTATGGTGACGATGAGGGCTTCTGTGTCGTTAAACTTGAGTCCCCTTGGCTTTTTTCTCCATAGGTTGGAGATTTTGTAGATTTTTGCGTCCTTGATTGTTGCATTAATTCTTTCCAGCCTTGACATCTCCATAGTTTTGACTAAGTATTTCCGTTATGAGGTCGCATTGCGTCAGTGCTTCTTTAGGTTCACCTATTTTTGTCGCCAGAACATCCATGTATACCTGTTCGAGGGCTTCCTTAGAGTAGCCGTCCATTGCTTTCAGTCCTTGACAGATCATTATTTCGGCCCTCGTTCCAGGTTTGTAAGGTTCAGGTATCTTTTCTCTGATTGTTCTAATGACCTTCACAACTTTTTTCGCTTCTTGAGATGATATGCCAGTATGTGCTTGAACGATTTTTACTTCGGTGTCGAAGTCATAGTAGTCCATGTAGATGTCTACCATTCTGTCGAGTAGAGCGTCTTGAGGCCTGTGGACTCCTGCGTATTCTATGGAGTTGCTTGTGAATATCACGTTGAAGTCTGGGTGGACATCGATGTACCTTTCCTTTCCGAACATTGTTGGGAGTTCGAGGATGTTTTCCTCCAGTACTGATAAGAGAACATTGTTTGCCTCAGGTTTGGCTCTGGAGAATTCGTTGTAGATCAGAGTGTAGCCGTATTTGCATGCGATTGTTAGGGGGTTGTCCACCCATAAGATTTTTGTTCTGTCTCTCGCTAGGAGGACGTTGTGAACAAACCTGTCTCTCACGCTTTCAGCTTCGGTCTCAGAGTATCCTCCGATCAGGTCCGTTGTCGTCGTCTGTTCGTCGCCGTTTATCCATACCACTGGTCTTTCTAGTTCCCTTGCTACCTGCATTGCCAATGTTGTTTTCCCACAACCGGTCGGCCCAACAATATGCGGTGGATATCCAGCTCTTATCCAAAGTTTGACTCTGTTCTTGAGCCTTGTAACCTGTTCCGTCTCAACGAAATTCTCGACTGTCGGAACTAGAAACTCTCCTTCAATATGTTCGAATGACAATTCTATTGGTTCTTGTTTAGGTTCTAGCATCGTAAGTCTTTCTTCCATTGTTTTGTGAACGCTCTTTCCTCTCACTATTCTTTTATGTGTAGGCTCGTATCTCATGTTTTGGATCCACTCTCCTTATAGACGCTCCTTAAACCACTGCTTACTTAAGTGATATTCAAAAAGCCGATACGAAAATTGTATCGAAAAATGAAGATAGTTTAGGACGAACGGAGATTTCTAAACCAACTATGTATCGAAAGTTGAAAAAAGAAAAGAGAGAGTCAGCTCCTTTCTTCAACTAGGACCCTCGCATCCGTCTTACCAGTACGTCTCATCCACATCGTGCGAACCATTTGTGGTCGAAAGGCAATAGAAAGATGCTGTATTCTTTCTCTAAGCTGCCTCAACCAAGAAATCTTCTTCTCTCTCTCCAAGTTTCCGGCTCTAGGCCGCATACTGGGCAACTTTTTCACCTCCTTTATTTCGATCATCGATTCTCTTTATGCAATTTGATTTTTCTCTCTGTGTTCTTCCATCTTTAATGAATATAAAAAAAGGGGGAAGGACCTACTAAAGGCCCAATTTGTGTTTGTCTTTGAATGACTACTTACCCATAGAAGTTCTTGACATATATTTGGTTTTCGTTCATTTGCTCCTTAATGTCCGCTTGCATAGCGGCTACACGCGACTGGAGGTCCTTTGAAAATGCTTGGTATTTGTTCATTAGATCCTGAACGCCTGATTGGATAGCGGTCACGGCTTCCACGTTTTCCTTCATTTGCCCCTTTATTCCTGACTGCAATGCGGCCACGTTCTTCTGCATCTTCTCAGCAGTTGCTTTGATAGCCGCGATTTTTCCTTTTACTGTGTCTTCTGTCATTTTCTTTTTCAACTCCTGAATGCGTGCCTCCCGTTCCCTTTCCCTCTCTCTTTCAAGTCGCTGCCTCTCCATCATTTCTCTTTCTCGCTTTTCCCGTCTTGCTTTTAGTAAAGCTTGTGCAATAGATGCCTTATTTGGGTAATCTGCAGAGTTGAGACCTAGGGACTCTGCCATCTCATCTAACTCTCGGCGACTATAGCTCTCCACCAGTTCTTCTACAGTTTGTTCAGCCATCTCTGTTCTCCCTCTTAAAAAAAGGGGAACGTTCGGCAGTTATTCCTCTTCGGC
>Ga0315312_1000371_pt1 | contig 58878 bp, 56 predicted proteins | sample TDP7_MG_FD_203629 | JGI IMG/M metagenome (GOLD analysis project Ga0315312, IMG submission 203629) | Freshwater sediment microbial communities from Lake Towuti, South Sulawesi, Indonesia - TDP7 | ecosystem: Environmental > Aquatic > Freshwater > Lake > Sediment | place: Indonesia: South Sulawesi... | reverse complement strand
CTATCCCCACCTTTCATAACCCTGAGGATGAAGGGATAGTTACAGGAGTTTTAAATCGGCCAGGTTTTACCCCAGCGCTGGCCGATTTGGAGCGAGGTTCTAACCGAGCGACTCCGAAAACTATCCCTTCATCCTATTCACTAGAGCTCTCAATGCCAAAAAGTAGCCATCCGGTCCGAAACCGCAAATCTGGCCAATAGCAACCGGTGCAATCAATGACTTCCGACGAAACTCCTCCCGCGCGTAAATATTCGAAAGATGAACTTCAATAGTCGGAACGCCAGCACCAACAATAGCATCCCTAATAGCCACACTTGTATGGGTGTAGGCAGCAGGATTAATAATCAAAAAGTCGAATTTGCCCCTGGCTTCTCCAATAGTATCCACAATCTTGCCTTCATGGTTCGACTGGAAAAACTCAATCTCACACTTTAGCTCTTTGGCTAATTGGACCATTTTTTCATTAATTTCTTTCAGAGTCAGCTTCCCATATAAATCGGGTTGCCTTTCACCTAAAAGGTCAAGATTGGGACCATTAATTACTAAAACCTTCATTTCTCCTCCCCAATTACAAAAAATTATTCCATCAGCTCTTGAACCACATCTCTCACTATCTGCTCTGGTATATCGTCTCGGACCACAACCCTTCCAATCCTCTCGGGCAAAACGAACCTCACCTTCCCTGCCCGTACTTTCTTATCCAGAGAAAGGACCTGTATTATGCCTTCTATGCTTAATTCTGTCTCTATTCGCCGGGGCAACCCCGCCTCTCCAATCAAATGTTCGATTCTCTCCCTCGCCTCCGTTTTCAATAGCCCCATCCTTTCGGCAATTCTACATGCACCAACCATTCCAATCGCCACAGCCTGACCATGCTTGTACTCCTTGTATTCGGAAAGAGCTTCGAGTGCATGGCCCAAAGTATGACCGAAGTTAAGGATAGATCTCAATCCTTTTTCTCTTTCATCCTTTTCCACGACTATCGCCTTAAGCGTGCAACAACGAGACACAACGCCCTCTAACACCCGGAACTCGAGTCCTCTTAACCTTCCAATATTCCTTTCCAGATATTCAAAGAAATTCTTATCCAGAATAACTCCATACTTAATAACCTCAGCCAATCCCGCCTCCATTTCCTCAGCCGGCAGCGTGTTTAAAACTGTAAGGTCAATATAGACGAGAAGTGGTTGGTAAAAAGATCCCACCAAATTCTTGCCCTGGGGCAGATTGACGGCCACTTTACCCCCTACTGAGCTATCCACCTGAGCTAACAATGTAGTAGGCACCTGAACTATGGGGAGACCTCGCATAAAAGTTGCCGCGACATATCCTGCAAGGTCACCAATCACTCCACCTCCCAGCCCAAGAATAATAGATTCCCTTTCCAGCCTGTGTTCAACGCACTTAGCATACAGTTTACCCGCCTCATCCAGAGACTTGTGCTCTTCGCCATCGGGCACTTCAGCAACAAAGACTTGGAATCCAACTTTCCGCAAACTTCTGTCGATCGTCTCCAAATAATATCCAGCAATCCTGGGGTTAGTAATAATCAGAGCCTTAATTCCTGGGGTAAATTTCTTAAGAATTCTTCCAATTTCATCCAAAGGATAGCCTATGAGAATATCGTAACTCTTCTTACCCAGTTCCACTTTTACCTTCTTCATTTTATCTTTTTCTCCGATAGGAAAGTGATTAGCTCATCCACCACTTCTTCTACACTTTTATTTGAAGTATCAATCATCTTACTACATCGTTTATAAAACCGTTCTCTTTTCTTTAACAATTTCTTTATCTCTATTTCTCGGTTTCCTACATTTAGTAGTGGTCGATAATTTGTCCTACTTGTCCGTCTTAGAATAACTTCGGGTGAGGCGGTCAAACATATTATCACTCCATTTCTTTCCAGCTCTTCCATGTTCTCTCCTTTCTGAACCACACCACCCCCCGTGTCTATGACAAAGTTATCCAACATTGCCGCACACTTAACAGCTTTTGTTTCGACATCCCGAAAGTAGGGTTCACCTTTTATCTTGAAAATCTCAGGTATTGGCATTCCGACATCTTTTTCAATTATCTCATCGGTGCTGATATAGTTCATATTCAATTTTTCGGCTAACTCTCTCCCTACTGCCGTCTTACCAGTACCCATCATTCCTGTCAAGACAATATTCATAGATAAAACCAACCCAACTCATAACGTAATTTAAAGAGAAATAATACTGTTAGCTTGAGCCCTATTGAAAATAAGTATACAATTTTTTGATAGATAAAACAAGCCTAAAATCCGCCCAGAAAATATCTATAATCATTTCTTCGGGCAGATAATTGTTGGCTGAATTGGAGAGTCTTTCTTGGAAGGGAAAATTTGGTCAGGCAGGCAAACTATTATGAGACGGCATTCAAAGTTCTTTAGATTTTTCCTTCACATAATTAACAATTATGTCTCTATCATTTTTGCTGATTTTCACGAATTTCACCCCTCCAATATATCTATTAGCGTTTTTCCATTTAGCACCTTTTTCTATTCCCTTGCTCCAGACAAGCTTTCCTATGACATAGATGGAGACAATTCTACTTTTCAAGCAATCAAGCGGTTGGTATATTTCAATCTCCAGAGGAGTTGAAACTGGAATGAATTCATCACTTTCAAACTTTAGCCCTTTCTCACTAATATCCTTGGCAATACACTCATATGTTCTGTAATCCTTCTCCATTTTACAGAAAATAAAAATATCATCCCGAACCCGAGAGAATTTTCTTCTATCTTTCTGACCAAAATCCCTTCCCCTTACACGCTCCATTTCCACCAGTTATCTCCTATTTCCTCAATCCTCAATTTGTAAAATAGCATCTTTCTATCTATTCCCAGAAGTTTGGCGGCTCTCGATTCATCACCAATAAACTTCTTTAAAATAAGGACTTTAAGTGCCACCTCAAATTTCCTAGTAGCCTCCTCAAGGCGAATTCCCTTTCTTAACATCTCTCCTATAACATCCTCTATGAGGATTTCTACGTCTAAAGGTAAAGGGTGACATTGGTGATCCGGATTCATTTATTCTCTCCACTGTACATATAAACGGTAGAAAAACTCTAGGTATACGCTCTTACTATGGGCAAGAGAATTCAAAGTTAATGATGCAAAAAATATGCCAATTACGCTTGCACCAATAAAGAGAAACTCCGCTCCATATAACATACGAGAAGAGATTTTGGATAGGATGAATTTCTCTCTGACCAATTATTTGCACATTTCCTACCTAATCTGCACAATAAATTGTGCTTATCCTGTATCCATCGTGCGTTTCTTACTATCTACAGGCAACTTAATAGTGAAAGTCGTCCCTTTTCCTAATTCACTTTTCACATTTATACGACCATTGTGCTCTTCAATTATTCTACGACTTATGGATAATCCCAGACCCGTTCCTCTTTCCTTCGTGGTAAAGAAGGGACTGAATAGATTATCCAAATTTTTTTCAGGAATACCACCTCCCGTGTCTTGAAGTTCTATACTAATATAGTCTGAAATGTTCCTACCTGCTAACTCTTGTCCGAGAGCTGTGATGACCTTAAGGCTTCCTCCTTCAGGCATAGCGTGGATAGCGTTCAGAACTAAGTTCATAAAAACCTGCTTTAATTGCTCACCATCCGCCATGATTTGCGGAACGTCATTACCATACAGTTTGATAACTTGTATATTTGATTGTGATAACTCGGTATTCATCAAGCTCAGTATGGTATCAATAACTTCTTCTACATTGATGGAATGGAATTCTGGCTCGGAAGGCCGCCCAAAGTTCAACAGTTGATTTAGGATGTTTTCCAATCTTTCCATTTCCTCGGGAACAATGGCTTTGAATTTATCTAAAAAGTCCCGGTTATTGAACTTGCGCAGCGCCAGCTGGGTAAATGTCTTGATAGAAACCAGAGGGTTTCTTATCTCATGGGCTATACTTGAGGCCAGTGTTCCTATCGCAGCCAACTTATCGGCCCGGTGCAAGCTCTTCTCCATTTCTCTCATTTCCTCGTATAGCATAGCATTTTCAATAGCTATGGCTGCCTGATTAGCTACAGTTGATAGTAATTCAAAATCTTCAGCGCTAAACATATCCCCGGACATCTTATTATCTAAACCGAAAATAGCAATCAGTCTACCCTTAACCATCAAGGGAACACACAGCATAGCACCTATTTCTTTTAATTTGCCCAACGTCTCGAAAAGCTCTCTTTCTTTCTTGTCCTCAACTGTGGAAAATTCTTTGTTTCTGTGCAAGGCTTCAATTTCTTCCGGGCTAAATATTTTCTTCTCTCTTTCTAACCATTCAATAAAATAGTCCCCTTTCCTAAAGGAAACTCTATCAATGGTCTCCTTTCTCAATCCCTTCCCAAACCTAATCCTAAATTCTTCCGCCTTCTTATCCCATAGCAAAAGGGAGCCTCTGCTTATATGCATAACTTCGGTTACATTGCCAACGATCACATTTAGTAATTTCTCCAGCGATAGAATGGAAGTCACGGCTCCGCTCAGGTCTTTGAGGGTCTTATGGTAGTCATACCTGTCCCTGAAGAATAGCTTATCAACTGTTCTTTGAAACTTATTCCTTAGCGGTTGGAAGCTGAGTGCTATAACCATAGCTGCAAGCGCATTTACCAGAAGCGAGCCTTGACCAAATCGCGTAATGCCAAAAATCCCATGGAAAACTCCCACGATTATCGCATAAATAGCCGTTATAGACACGGTCAGTGCTCCATAGACAACACTTTTCTTGATGACAACTTCAATATCCATCAACCGATGCTTTACAATAGCGTACGCTATAATACTGGTAAAGATTATAGTAGCCATATTGCCAATAGGGTAAATTCTTATCTTGAACGATTGAAGAAAATTAGTCGAGCCGACTATTACAATCAGGAAGGCTGCCAGAAGAAAATATCCTATCTGATTCCGTTTAACTCGAGAGCTGGTCTGTTTCCACTTTCGGAACACAAGCGATATCGCATACCCCACGAAGATTATAAAGTTAAGTATAAAAAGTTCGAATATAAATCCTGCGCGCGGGAAATATACATTGCCAACCTTAAAGAATCCACTCACGAAAATCCCCGACAGCTTAAGAACAGTAAAGACTATAGCTGTCACGCAAGAAGCGTAGAGGATCCCCTTTTCCAATTTTCCCCTGTACTCTGTAAAAACTAATATGAAACTGAGAGAAACCGGAGGACTCAATATAAGTCCCAAACCAAATATTTTTGCCCAATACCAAGCAAAATGTTCATCAGGAGCAATTATCAGGCCAAAAATGTTAATATTCCAAACCATAAGGACAAGACATAGAAAAAGAAATGCTCTATATAACTGATTTGTCTTATCTCTCGTATAAACGAAAAGACCCAGGCACAGATTGGCCAACGCACTAATTGCTACTGGAAGACTAGGCAGCATAGTCCTTTCCCCTGAAATGAAGAAGGTGGGGATATCTGGCAGGACGACAAATCATCTCTCTGAAGTCCCAAAACACGAAAGTTAGGAATTTACCACACCTTCCAATGGTGGTGGAAGACAATCGCGTTTCATTTTTTGATTTCCAAGGAATTTTGCTGAATTCTGCCTCCAAAATCTTCAGGGTGGACAGCTCTGGGAAGAGACCTTGCTATGTCATTCATTGCCAGATTCACTATTATGGGTGAAATTCTGTCCCCCAATCGCGCATTCTGCTTGTTCCATAAATTCCAGACCCCTCTCAGCCTTTCAAAAATGGCTTCGTAGGAATTTACTTCCCACATAGCCCAGTTATATCCATTCTGCAAAGCATGAGGAGACATCAATTTTGGTTTGAAGCAGACATGTCTACCATCATATTTTGCCCAATCATTATACAATAACCGACCTTCCTTGTCAAATCTGCGAAATAACCGTGTTCCCGGGAGAGGCGTAAGAATACTTAATATAGGTATCACCAAACTGGTGCTATTAATAAAGTTCACCGTCTTTTCAAAGACCGTCTCATCGTCAAAATCGTACCCAAAAATAAAAGAACCTTGAATTTCAATTCCAAAAGACTGTATTTTCATAATATCTTCTTTATATCCTTCTACTTTATAAGACTTATCCTTCCCCATCTGTCTTAGATTCGCACTAACCAAAGATTCAAACCCAATTATTACCTTTCTACACCCGCTTTCCGCAAGAAGATAAAGAAGTTCATTATCTCTCGCCACATTTAGTGAAACTTGGGCAAAATAGACTATTTTAAGAGGAACCAATGCCCGCAACAAGTCTCTCGCGTGTTTCTTGTCCCCAACAAGATTATCGTCAACGAAGAAAATCAGTTTCTTTTCTATATCCAGCAACACTTCCAGCTCCCTTATTGTATCTTTCACAGGCTTATAGCGATATTTTCCACCTGACATAGCCTTCACAGTGCAGAATTCGCAATTGTAGGGGCAACCTCTGGTAGTTTGAACTGTATGGTAGAAATATCTTCCATTTTTCAATAGGTCCCAGCGGGGTATTGGTAGATTTTCCAATTTGGGGAACTCTGAAGATTTATAGAAAGGTTGAATTTTTTCCCTCTTAAAATCTTCCACAAGATTACCCCACACATTCTCCGCTTCTCCAATAACTACTACATCCGCATGTTGAATGGCTTCATAGGGCAGCATAGAAGGATGAATTCCGCCCAATACCACGATAGCTCCCCTTTTTCGAAATTCATCGGCTATCTCGTAAGCCCGCGGCGCCAGCCAGGTGTTGCAGGTTATCCCAACAAGGTCAACATCTTCATCAAAATCTATCTGCTCAATATTCTCATCGGTTATCTCTACTTCAACGTCTGCGGGAGTTAACGCAGCTATAGTAGGCAGAGCTAGAAAAGCACAGCTGTACTTGTTTGTCCCATACAAAAGAGAATAGAATTTGCCATCCCAGAGCTCTCTACCATCTTCACTCGGACTATTTCTTGGTGAAATTAGTCTTATTTTCATTACAATATCCTCCTTGAAAGAATAATCTATTTCTGCGTGAGAAACCTGATTGCCTTTTTATCGGAAACAATGCAGGAACACTCTTACGATAATCCTCGTACTCCTCTCCAAACTTCTTTATGAGTTCTTTTTCTTCTAAATATAATCTCATTAGATTGAAAGGGACATAGAGAATTAACATACCTATTAGAGTGTAATATGCATTAGCAATAAGCGGTATTCCAAGATACGCCATTAGATTGCTTAGATAGGCCGGATGTCTAATATAGCGGTAAGGTCCGTCTTTTATCAACTGGTGTGATTCTCTGATCTCAATCTGCACGCTCCAATACTTGCCCAGGGTGAGCATAGCCCACCACTTCAGCCAAATACGTAGCACCACTATTCCCATCCCCATGCCACTGACCCATAAGCTGATTGGCCTAGATATCAAGAAATATTCTACCACAGTTCCCAATATGAGTAGGGAAAAAGTTATGGAGAAAGCAATCCCTGTCCATTCCGCAAACTTGAGACCTCTTAACCTCTTGGAGTTAGGTAAGAACGATTCTAGCGCCCGTTGGACTAATATGGCTCCAATGATAAACAGAAATAGAACACTAGACAAGATAGGCCAGACCTCCCAAAATCTCTTGATTTATACTGCTTACCAATTTTTCTATATTATTAAAATCCCCACTACAAAGATATTTTCTAGTCTTATCCCGGAAATCTCTTGGCGACATCTTTGCGTATCTTGCCATTAGGGCTGTTTCGCTTGTAACCTGAGTTGATATTCCATTTTTTTCTAATAAACATGTGAAATCCCCAGTCTCCCTCGTAATCTCTTCAAATGACTTCCCGTTGAGCCTATACTCAGATGAAGATTCCCATAAGGCTGGCGGATAGAACGATTTTATCTTATACAGCATCGCTTCTTTTAGATAACTCTCCCGATTTCGTATATCAAATCCATACTTCTGGCTATTCCTTTCCCAGTCTGTGCCTAGCATCAGTGCTGGAAACCAGACTACAACCGAATGAGGTCTCATCCTAAGTAAAAGGTCGAGTGTTTCTTGCTTTGTTTCTTCAGTTTCAAGAGGAGCAGGAACGATTACACTTCCAACCACGTATAAACCAGCATCTTTGGAGGCTTTTATCGTTTTTTCTATCTGGTCAACTCTTATTCTCTTATTCATGCTGTCATCGAGTATTCTCTGGCTACCCGATTCTATTCCAAAAAACAAGGAATAGCAACCCGACTCTCTTAATAGCTGAAAGTCCACAGTAAGGCCGTCTGTTATGTGGCCGAACGCGCTGTAAACGATTTTCAGACCTCTACGCAATATTTGGTCTGCAATTCCCTTTTTCAAAAGAGGTGGGGGATTAGACCCGGCAAATCTAAAGGCCGTAAACCTGTATTTTCTTTTCATTTCTTCCATCTGCTCCACTACTCCTTCGGCTGTCCTCTCTCTCCATCTATTTCCGCTCTTGATAGGGTGAATACAGTAGCTACAATGGTTAGGACAGCCCCTACTTTCATCAATGAACACCATTTTTATTTTCTGATTTCCTTTCATCGCCAAATAGACATCTTCGTCATAAACCGGTGGAGCAAGGGAATCCAGATTTTCGACTCTTCTTATAGCAGTAGTAACAATTCTGCCATTATCTTTATATATCAGGTTGGGTATATCTTCCAATTCCCTCCCGCCCGAGACATAATCTGCCAGCATGGTTATGGTCTCTTCTCCTTCACCATAGACAAGGACATCGAAAACGTCACAAACGTCAAATATGTTTTCCATAAAGGAATCAACGTGAGGACCCCCGGCAAATATGTGGAGTTTCGGATTATCCTGTTTAAGTTTCCGGGCAATAGCTATTGACCCTTCAAACCCATCACCCGACCAAAGTTTAAAGCCAACGAAGTCTGCCCCATATGCTTTGGCATAGTCGCTAACCTCCTTGGAGACCCGGTTTACTTTCTCTTTTTGCACTTGATTTATGCGCGTATCCAGATCGGAGAAAGCTTTTAGGTCGTCCCTTTGCGGCAAAGAACCCTGTTCAAGCGAAGACATAATTCTTCCAGTCAAAGAAATTAGTTCATCACTATATTCATGCGGAAATAATCGTTTTACAATGCCCACCGCAGCGTAATCCAATATCTTCGTCTCGTGGCCCCTCTTAATCAGTGAGCCCGCCAGATTGGCCAAGCCATTATCCAAGGCCAAGCTGCGAATTACCGCAGGATAGCCAGAATAATTTATCAGGAGACTTCGAGTCAAAGTGTATAGCTCCCCCTGTAGCGATAACCCTTAATCAAAACTCAAAACTACTAACTTTTGCATAATCTCTATGTGCTTCCAGAAATCCCCGGTAAAATTGGTGACCCATTCTTTCTGAGATAACAGATTTCCTCCCTTGCCGATTTCCTTCTGAAGCATAACACCTGCGATATAGATTCGCCAGACATTCGTGGAATTCTTTTATTGGGAGCTTGGTAGGTAGAACCGAATGGCAAAAATCGAATAGTTCATAATTCCAGCTTGTCAATTCATTGTACCTTTCCCAGAAAAGCTCAGTGCCCGGAAACGGAGTCAGTATGGTAAATACGGGATGGGTAAGGTTCAGTCTCTCCACATAGTCTCCCAGAGCAAGAAAATCCGAAGCGCCATAATTGGGGTCGATTAGGAAGTAGGCTGCAATTTCTACTCCGTTGGCATGTAGAATCTTAATCGCTTCTTCGTTATTTTGCACCGTGTTATGCTTTCCATAGGCCCGCAATTCTTCATCCTTTAAGGACTCAAAACCAATGAGCACAAGTTCCAGACCGATTTCTCGCCACTTTTCAATTATTTCCGGATGTTTAACTACAGTGTCTGAACGGGCATAGATTTTATATTTCTTCTTAATCCCTCTTCTTTTTATTTCCCGATACAGCGTTTCCGCCATTTTCACGTCATGCAAAGTGTTATCATCAACAATATCAATATACTCCTCTCGTATAGTAGCCAGTTCATCGGCAACACGCTCCGCACTACGTACTCTGTATTTACCCTTTGCGACTTTCCACATAGCACAAAAATTACACCTGTAGGGGCAACCACGAGAAGTGTAAAAAGAAGCCATCGGCTTCCATGTTCCTCTAAAGTAGTGTTGCCGGTATTCCCTGGTCAGTTCTCTATCGGGAAATGACACCGTATCTAAATCCGCAATTGCCTCCCTAGGCGGAGTAAAAGATAACATCCCCTCTTTTGGAAGTGCCAAACCTCTAACCTTATTGAGGTCAGTTTCAGCCCTGAATGCCTCTAATAATTCCGGAAATGTAATTTCACCTTCTCCAATGACAATAGCGTCAACGAATTCCTTATTAAAGTCTTGAGGCATCAAGGTTGCATGATGGCCGCCGACAACTGTCAGAATATGTTGATTATACATCTTGACTTTCTTGAGTACAGCTAATGCTGCATAGACACCAGCAGTATAACTTGTGGTGGCCACAATGTCGGGCTGAAAGGTAACGAGCTCCTGCTCAAGTCCCTTATCTAACCTCATATCGAGAATTCTAATTTGACAGCCTTTAACACAGGCTGCTATTATTTCCAGGGCTAAAGGTTCATTAAGCACGAGTTTGCCGGCTGCGAAGTCTATTGGACTAATAGGTGGCTGCACCAATAACAATCTCATTTTGGCATCCACGAATTTTCGTATTTCTTCAGTAGCACGGTGGTATTATTACCACCCTGGCCAAATGAATTGACCATCGCTACCGCTACTTCGTGCTCTCGCGCTCTATTAGGAACATAATCGAGGTCGCACTCTGGGTCAGGCTCCTCATAGTTTATCGTCGGCGGTACGCAGCTATTCTGAATAACCAAAGCGGTAGTAATAAACTGGATAGTACCTGTCGCCGCCAGGGCTTGGCCTATCATCGATTTTATCGAACTTATGGGTATCCTATAAGCATATTTGCCAAAAGCCAGTTTAATTGCCCTCGTTTCTCTTTTATCCGCTACGAGGGAAGAACTTCCATGAGCATTAATGTAGTCCACTTCTTCTGGCGCAAGCCCTGCATTCTTCAAAGCAATTTTCATACTCCTGGCTACTTCTTTCCCTGTGGGCTCCATTTTAAGCATGCTATAACTATCATTAGTTATCCCGTAGCCAGCGACTTCGGCATAAATCCTTGCTCCCCTTTCCAGCGCATGTTCCATTTTCTCCAGGATTACTGCTCCAGCTCCTTCGGAAAGAACATAACCGTCCCTAAACCTGTCAAAAGGCCGACTAGCCTTTGCAGGGTCACCGTTACGCTTGCTCAAAACATTTGCGACACAAAAAAGATCAAAAGTAACTGGAAACAAGGGGGCTTCCGCCCCCACAGCAACCATCAAATCTGCTTTGCCATTACTTATAGTGTCAAAAGCATACCCTATGGCATTAAGCCCGGCTGAACAACCAGTGGAAATAGTCATATTGGGCCCGTTTATTTTCAACTCAATAGCAATTGCTGCCACGCCAGAATTGGGGTTCATGGCCACAGCGGAGAAGGGACTAACCCCTTTTGCTCCTTCCGCATGAAAAATTTCACATTGTTCTTCCGCTATCTGCAATCCCCCAACGGCAGTCCCTAGGGCTACGCCAACCCTGTATCTGTCTTCTTTCGCCAATTCCAGCCAGGCATCTTCTATGGCCATCTTGGAAGAGGCCAACGCAAATTGGGCGAACCTGCTCAGAAACTTAGTCTTTTTTTTGCTTATATATTTTCCTGGCTCAAAGTCGTTAATTTCTCCAGCTATGTGCGTTGGGTAGTGAGAGACATCGAATCTCGTAATTTGGCCAATGCCAGATTTCCCGGCCTTTAAAGAAGCCCAGTAATCATCTTTACCGATTCCGTTGGGAGCTATTACACCCAAGCCCGTGACTACTACCCGTTGGCGCATCTACATTGCACCATCCTGGGGGCTATAACTATCAATTCCAAAAAGTCTTGGTTTTTTCTGATGTTTAAGCACGTGACTGCCCCAAAGATAAGTAGAGCAAATAATATGCCAACCACCAAAAATAAAAAAGCCATCCAGATTTTCCGGATGGCTTGGGAAAATAACAATTCTAAATTTGTGCCTTACTCAGAAATTTCTAACAGTCCACCTTTCACTGTTTCCAACTACCAATTTTTTGGGCAAAAAATGTAACGAAGCTTCAAGCAAGAAATCAAACAGTAGTTAAGATACTTAGAATTTCACATTACAACAATTCTTACATAATTGCATAGAAACTTATGCTTCCAATATCCAGTGTCCGTAATTGCTCAAGTTTTCTTGATGCGCAAATTTTGAATCTTTAGTGTCAATGTATTACGGTGCACCCCAAGAAGCTTCGCTGCCTCTGTCTGATTCCAGTTGACTTTTTCCAATACCCTGAGGATGAACTGTTTTTCAAACTGTTCTCGCGCTTCTTTAAGAAGCATCCCGTTTGCTATATTGGCCTTCCCCGTGTCTACACTTATCAGAATATCTAAAGGAAGCCTCTTATGAGAAATAACATCTTCTTTTGTCAGAGCTACCAATCTCTCTATGACGTTCCTTAACTCTCGCACATTTCCCGGCCATCTGTAATTCAGCAAAAACTCCATAGCTTCAGGAGTTATATCTTTTATACTTTTGCCAAATTCCTGATTGAAAATCGCAAGAAAATACCCTACTAATACAGGAATATCCTCTTTTCTCTCCCGCAGGGGAGGAAGCTCAATCGGCACTACGTTTAGCCGATAATACAGATCTTCTCTGAATTTTCCATCCTTTATCGCTCCTTTAAGGTCGATATTGGTAGCTGAGATTATTCTAACATCTATCTTTATAGTTTTGACACCCCCCACTCTCTGAATCTCCCTTTCCTGAAGTGCTCTCAAGATTTTCCCCTGCATGTCTAATCTCAAATTACCTATTTCATCTAGAAAGAGAGTTCCCTGATTTGCTAATTCAAATCTCCCTACCTTTTGCGAAGTCGCATCAGTAAACGCGCCTTTCTCGTGGCCAAATAATTCGCTTTCCAGAAGGTTTTCTGGAATTGAGGCACAATCTACTGCGATGAAAGGTTTATCCCTTCTTAAGCCATTGAAATGGATGGCTCTGGCGATTAACTCCTTTCCCGTTCCGCTTTCCCCAGAAATCAATACCGTAGCATCGTTCCTGGACATTTCGGAAACTATTTCATAAATCTGTCTCATTTTTTCGCTTGTACCAATAATATTATCAAACTTGACTGGCTTTGCCACTTCCGACCGAAGATAGCAGAGCTCTCTTTTCAAACGTCGTTTTTCCAAAGCCTTATTTATAGAGACTAGCACTTCGTCCACATCAAAAGGTTTCGTAATGTAGTCGTAGGCACCCAATTTCATAGCTTCAATAGCGGTTTTCATCGTGTTAACTGCCGTAACCATTATGATATCTACCTCACTCCCATCCATTTCCCCAATCCTGCGCAAGACCTCCATACCGTCCATGCCAGGCATCCTGATATCTAAAAGAATTATGTCTAAATTTTCTTTTTCAAGTTTCTCCAACGCCTCCTGGCCATTGGTAGCACTTAACACTCTATATTCACCTTCCAGAAGTTGCTTAAAAGACTCAATGACGCTAATTTCATCATCAACTACGAGAATGTTGGGCAAAATCTTTGATTCTACCATTTTGCCCTCCGGGAAAGGAATATTAGTCCAACTTTAAGAAAATCAAGCCAAACTTTATTTTTGAGACAAATTTTTTTGTACCTATGAGGAGACAATCCACAACAGATCTGCTTCGTTGTTACCTATGTTTATTATCTTATGTGACTTTATACCCTTAAAATAGATGCTATCTCCCGTATCCATAAGAAACTTTTCGGCACCGCGAACGAGCTCCACCTTTCCCTTAAGAACGAAACCGAACTCCTCACCATCAAGGGTCGCTGACCGCTTCTCCATTTTGCCTCCCACTTTAAGAATGAGAAGGGATGGTTCCATTCTTATGTCCAATAGACCCGAAGCTAACACTTCATAACGTGACTTCAATTCATCGCTAACAATCCTTTTTCTCTTGTCTTTCTTGAGGAGAATAAAATCCCTGCTCCTTTCCTCTTCGAACAAGCGACTAACCTTTGTATTTAATGCGGCAGCTATTTCTCTTAGTGACTTAACAGAAGGAGAAGTAATATTTCTCTCTATCTGGGAAAGGAAACTACTGGTCAGACCACTTCGCTTACCCAATTCCTCCAGGGTCATTTTCTGTCGCCGTCTTAATTCTCTTAGCCGAGACCCTAAATCCATCTTTATTTCCCCTTCTTCTTAATTACCTCACCTCGCCTCTTTTCTTCTTTCCCAACTGTGGGAAATGCCTAAATCTCTCCTGCAGTCACTAACCGAGCGGCGAGAGATAGTGATACCGAACCTTTCCCCGAGTAAAACCCTAATTTCTTCATCGCTTCTGGGTTTCTGCTCTTCCATAACAGCCTTCTTGATTAAATTTTTTCTCACATCTTTTTTACTGGGAAAAAAGTACTTTAGCGGCTTCTCTTCTTGCCAGGGGGTATCAATACTTCTCCTCCCAATTGCGCGATTCACCAAGCTGGCATCAACTTCTATTTTCTGGGCCAGTTCACTTTGGCTGAAAGGAACTAGGTCCAGAGGGTCCGAAGATTTCAAATAGTGGCATTGAGTTTCAACTATATGTTTGAGTATTCTATCTATTATGCTCTTTCTCTTATTGATAAACTCCAGGTTTCTGAGGAGTCTATCCAATCTGCTCAACTCTTCTTTTGAAAAAACATTCTTCTTTTTTAGATTCGCAATTTTTTCATAGTCTATGATATATCTACCTCGCAGAAGATTCGGACAAAAATAGCAAATGTAATACTTGCCATCCTCGCCCTTCTCAATTGAAGCAATCTTGGAATAAGACATATGTTTCTCCGCAATAAAAGAAGAAGGATTGCAAAACTCAGCGTAAATAGACACATCATCAATGAACCGATTTATTTCTCTAACTGCAATCACATCTAAATTACACTCAACGGCTATCTCTTCAGCAGTCATTTCCCTCTCATTATAGAGGAAGTAGCGTCTAAATTTATCGATCCCCAATTTCTTAATTATGGAAACAATCTCTTTTCGCTTCGCTATAATACGGCTTGTGTCAAAAGAATCCGCGGCGGGAAGTACATCTTCTCTTAATTCACGAAAGAATTTGGCAACTCCGGTTCTATTAAACCTCTTATAACTAATAGCTTTCTCTTCCTTATTCTTAGAAAAGGTTAATCGTATAAAAAGAGGATCCTGTTCCACTCTTTTCATAAATTCGGCAAAATCCTTGTCTGGCAGTTCCATAAAGTTTGATAGCTTGATTCTCCCCATCAGCCGGGAAATCTGTTTAACCTGTGATTTTTCGGCCTGCTTCAAATTTAAACCAGTCATAACTCTACTCCAAAAAGCCAAGACTCATAGGGGAAAGCGTCGCTAAATTTTATCAAAGTCTAAAGGAAATGTCAAATCACAAATCATAATATGGCCTAAAACTTCTGGCCGGACACCATTTCTCTTAGCCTCGCTGCCAGGTCTTCTCCGTCAGCAAGAACCCTCGCAACTATCTCTCTTTCTCTGTTTTTCCTGACCGGTATTATTTCTATCCGAGCGGAGTTAAGAATATGGGAAAGAAATTGCTTTGCTTCCTCATAGCCTGGCGCTCCCTCCTGTGGTGATTCCACTCCATAAACCGTTACCTTCCCCCACCGCGAAGACCAGAAAGTACTCCCGTCAATTACCTCAAATGTTTCCTTTTCTTCCCCAATTAATCTTTTTCTCAATCTGAAAGCCGGGAAAAGAAGAAATAAAAAGGCCAAAAGAATCACTAAAACAAAAAGAGGGATTTGCATCCAATTTTCCCCAAGAAAAGAATTCCCTGCGCCTTAAGCTACTTGTAACTGAGCCGTCTTTTGGATAACTATTACCTTATCTCCGTTTTTATTATATCTATTATGCCCCTCCTAACCATCATCACCCCAATCGACGCCAAAATCAAGCTAGCCACTTTCGAGATAGCTTTGGAACCGGCATTGCCCAGAATCTTTATTATATGGTCTGAGTTAACAAAAACAAGCCACACAATCACCATGTTTACGACAAAAGAGGCAATCGTTGGAACAATGCCATAAATATCTATCAACATAATAATAGTCGTCAGCACCGCTGGTCCGACAATTAGCGGAGTGCCAAGCGGCACGACGCCGATGGTCGAAGTGGGCTGACGCCTCGCCTTTTCCGGGGTTAACAGGTCCATCAGTGAGAGAGCAAAAAGGACAAGCCCACCGGCTATCTTAAAATCAGCTACAAGAAGCCCGATGATAAGAAAAACAGCCTTCCCCAGGAACATAAAGCCAAGCCCAACAACTGAGGCTGTCACCACAGACTGAAAAATAACCCGCCTTCTCTCCGAAAATTCAAGCGATTCTACAAATGAAAAGAAGATTGGCAGAATTCCCAAGACATCCACTGCCACAAATATAGGAATAAAGGTCAAAATATAGGCCATAACTACCCCTCCTCTTCAGTGAGCACTCTCCGAGGTTTCCTCTCGTCTTCCTTGAACTCATAATTACAAAAGCGGCAAATCTTAGCTTCCGGTTTTACAAACTCTGCACATTGCGGGCACTTCTTCAATTTCTCCAGAACCTTCGAGTCTGGCGAAAGCAGCATGCCGACAATAAATGCAATAACCGGGCTGGCAAAAAGACTCAATAAGAAGCCGGGGACACTATTTAGCCCCTTTTGCTTATAATAATAACTGATTAGAATTGCCAATCCAACCCAGATAACAAACCACATCATTCCCTCCCAGTTAGTTTACCATTCTGTCACCTTCTGCCGCAGCTTCTTCTTCTCTGCCCTAAAACGTTTCTCTTTAAGGATTCGTTCCTTTGCTGCAATAGATATCCTGGTAGGAACCCTCGGCTTTTTCTTTCTCCTCAGTTTTTGCAATCTCTCCTTGAGCCGTTCCAGCGCAAGCTGACGATTTCTCGCTTGTGAGCGAAACTCAGTGGCTATCACAGTTATCCCTGTAGGAATGTGCCTGATTCGAACCGCTGTTTCCTTCTTGTTCTTTCTTTGACCGCCTGGACCGCTGCTTCTGTAGTATTCTATCTTGATGTCTTGAAGTCTATCTCTCATATTTCCTGTTCCTTTGAATGGCCACACTGAACTCTTCACCACAATATGGACAATCTACGTATTTTTTATTGTCAGGCACTAATATCTTCTCCTTGCAATTTGGACAGGTAACTTCTATCTCCATATTTTCTCTCATTCCTTAAGAATATACTGTAACAGGATTCTACCAACAGTACCTACTTGATTTCACTCACCTATGACTTTAATCAGGACCCTTTTTCTCCTTTGGCCGTCAAACTCACCATAAAAAATCTGCTCCCACGGTCCAAAGTCCAATTTCCCCTTCGTTACCGCAACCACTACTTCCCTACCCATAATTGTCCGTTTCAGGTGAGCATCTCCGTTATCTTCTCCGGCCAAATTGTGCCTGTACTTATCTTTGCCATATGGGACAAACCTTTCTAACCATTCGCTGAAGTCTTGATGTAGACCCCTTTCGTCGTCGTTGATAAAGACGCTCGCCGTAATGTGCATTGCATTGACGAGGCAAAATCCCTCTTTCACTTCGCTTTTTTTCACAGCTTCATCAACCTGAGAAGTTATATTTATAAACTCTTGCCTGTTCTTTGTGTTGAACCAAAGGTATTGCGTATAGGATTTCATAACAATTATACCTCTCATTTTGCCCGATTGAAACCGTGCCACGACAAATTCGTCCCGCTGAATAGGGAAAATCGCTCCTACAAAGACCGTTGTAGGCACAGATTCAATCTGTACAAACTATTCAGCAATAGTTATGGCTTCAACTGGACAGCTTTCCGCAGCCTCTTTGCAGGATTCTTCTGCTCCTCTGGGAACTTGATTCACCACGACCCTAGCCGTATCATTATCCAACACAAACACCTCTGGACAGGTGTCAGCGCAGACCCCACAGCCAGTACACAAATCCTGGTCAACAACTGCCTTCATTTTCCTCCTCCTTTCAAAAGATTTATTTCTTTATCTTTTAACTTTGCCTTAGTGAAGGTCCTACTAGAACTTGTACTCCATCGAAATTCTCCCTGCTTCCTGGGTCACATCGGGCTTTAATTCATAGTCCTTCAACTTTAGTTTGTACTCCACGCCCAAAGCTATCTTTCCCGTAATAATCTCTTTTTCAATTTGAATAGTTGCCGAATAGGTGTTCTTGTCCTTTTCTCTACTAATAGTATAGTCGTAAATGTCCAGCTCGAAGCAGAAGACAGTGCTCCAGCTATTCCTCCGAGAAAACTGAATTTCCATTTCCACAGAATCCTTATCATAACTTGAAATTCTCATGGGGGAATAGTCTGTTTCGCGATGAAGATAACCGAGAATAAAAGAGAACCTCCTCACAGAGTTCTCTAAAAGCAAACATTTCCATCGATTTTCCACCTCAAACCACTGGTAATCATAATCAGCACTGGCATAATGTTTGTTGTAATTTTCGTATTTTAGTATTGTGGAAATTCGCTCAAGGACAGGATGCTCTGTCTTCAACCACCAACCGCGGTATTGAAAATAATAGTCGCCCTCCTGCTCTTCTTCCATATCCTCATCAGTATATTTCCTCCCTTCTTCTATCCTCCCTGCTATTTCCGATAGGAAGCTAAGCTCTGGCTTTACTTCCACCCCAAACCGGTAAATAAATTGATTCGTATCCGGCAGGGAATCGAAGTCCGTCTGTCGAAAATCAAAGAGCAGGAGAAACCGGAGCCTCCCGGTATAAAAATTCCTCTTTCCTTCAACTTTTTCTGAAAACTCTTTTCTGTTTTTTCCTCCGGTCAAAAAATAGTCATAGTATCTATAACCCATATCCCCGGAGAAACTCCATAAATCCTTTATTCTGTAAGTAGACCCTAACTTTAGCATCCATTGACTATTGGTATATATGTCTTTCTCCCGGTATCTCTTCTCTCGCCAGCCGAAATCCATATCGAATTTCAGGCCCGAATTCTTTCTGTCAAAAACAGGGTAGTCCCAATAAGTTTTAACTGACACCGTATTATTATCTAACTCCTTTTTATCTTCATATTTCTTGAGATACGAATTGTAAACTAAGGTCAGATTCAACGGTTTTCTAATTGGATGGCTATATTTTATATAGTACTTAGCAAAACCATAAGCCAGGGTGTCTTCCCCTTTTATCGCTTCTATTGTACTTCTGCTTCCTATCTCCAGAAACGCGGTCAAATTGGGTTCAAAGGCACAACAAAAATTAGAAGCAAATATTAATTGGAGAATCAGAGCTAATTTCAGTATACTTGAGATTCAGGCCTCCCGCTTCACCCGCCCGGTGAGACCAAATAGCTTGAAAGCCAAGGGCCTATTCCCTATCGGTCCAATCCCGAGGCACTAACCGTGGTAGAAAGAGATTGAGCCATAATTCATATCTCTTAAAAAATCAAGACAAGTCCAAAATAGTTACCTTTACAGTCAGGACTCTTGAGTACTTCTATCTTAAATCCATTGTTCCTTGCTGTCTTAAAAACATCTATTCCCGAGGCTTCCATTGAAGGTCTGGCTTCATATGGTCTCCTACAAGGCTTATTGACGTCACAGCGATTACACAGGTCGCAGGGGCCGGACCCCATACCATAGGCTTTGTAATACCCAGAAAGAAAGGCTTCTCTTTCCAATCTGGCAACTATTCTGCTAATGTCTGTATGGTCGTCTCCATGGACCAGAATAGCTTTTCTGTACTGCCTCAGAACATCCCGCGTCTTTTCCGGAGTGGGCGAATACGGAGGACAGGTCAAACATTCTCCGTATCCATCGCACCCGTACTGGCACTTCAGCCTTACCCAGGGAGCGGTAACGACAGTATCTACTGGTATTACCTTCACATCCAGCGCTCCTAATTTTTTAGCAAATTTAGAAAAAGATTGGAAATCTCTATCCACTCCATGCTTCTCAACATTCAAATTGACTGAAGTGGCCTTGTCGGTCAGATGGGACATCCTATTTCCTCGTTGAGTGGCACTAGCCATGCACTACAATGGTCTCATTCTCTGGTTCGCGATTTCCCAGAATCTAGTGATTTTGGAATTTTTCCGCATACTAACTGGACAATATTCAGATATGTATAATAATGCTTTTTCAATTAAAAAGTCAAGAAAAATGTATTACTTTGACACATAATTTATAATTTAGATAGGACAGTTGGTTTTTAATAAATAATTCCGCTTCTATTAAGACCTGCCTAGAGTGTAATTTTTGTCACGCGGTAGGGTGTAGAATGGCAATAGCAAGCGGGTTATTTTCGATAGGACTGAAGGCTATCAGAAATTTCTCAAGATAAAAAAGTACCTGTCACCTTTTTTTCTGTCACCTTTTTTCGCTGCGCGAGTACTCCTCCATAATTCTTTTCTCTTCCTTCGTTAGGCTTTCCACGCCGTGCAGGGAAATCTTGTCAAGAATCTGATTGACTCTTTCTTCGATTTCATAGGGCTCAGCTTTATATTTTTTTCTCTTTAGCCTAAATCTTGGTAATCGCAAGAAGGCAAATATTTCCCCTGGAATAAGTCGATATCTCCAGACCGGAAATTTCAAATATATATAGCCCACCAGCAAACCGCCGAGATGGCCGAAATGGGCGATATTGGACCTTCCACCCGAAATCCCACCCAAAAAGGCAATAAATCCAATTAAAATAGCTAAATGTTTAGCCTTGATGGGGAAAAGAAAGTATAAATAGACTACAGAATCAGGATAGAGCATTGCAAATGCAAGTATGATTCCGTATATTGCTCCTGAGGCTCCGACAGCGGGTATTCTGGAATTCAGTGAGGTAGCAAGAATAAGAACAGCAGCACCTAAACCACAGGTGAAATAATACTTAAGGAAAGAACTGGTTCCCCATGCACTTTCTATCGGTTTCCCGAACATCCAGAGTACGAATAGATTGATTAGGAGGTGGAATAGACCTCCGTGAAGAAACATATAGGTGAATATTTGCCACAACCATAAATTTCTTGTCACTAAGTGGGGAACCAGGCCAAAGGTATAGAGAAAATTTCTTCCTGCAAATATTTGAATTAAGTACGCAGAAACATTGGCAACTATTAGCCATCTTATCGCCTTATTCCATGGCTGGACAAACAGAGGTTGATGATAATATTTATAAGCCATCTTTGCTGAAAAGTTAGCGATTTTTGAGCTCTTCTATGTAGTGCTTAAAGTTCGATTTCATCTCCGGGAGGGAGTCGCCACCAAACTTCTCTCTCATTGCGCGGGCTATCTCAATAGCCACCACTGCCTCTCCGATTACACAAGCGGAAGGAACAGCACAGATATCGGCTCTAACGACCTCGGCTGGACCCTCCTTCTTTGTTACCATATCCACTGACTGAAGAGGCTTTTTCAATGAAGAAAGTGGCTTCATCGCTGCCCGGACAATAATATTTTCGCCATTACTTATGCCGCCCTCAATGCCACCAGAATTATTAGTCTTTCGGTAATATCCTCTTCCAGCTTCATAGAAAATCGCGTCATGGACTTTAGAACCCGGCTTTCTTGCCATAGCGAATCCTGCACCAAATTCCACACCCTTGACTGCCGGAATAGACATTAGCGCTTGCGCCAGCCTTCCATCGAGCCTTAGATCCCAGTGCGTATGGCTCCCCAGCCCTGCCGGAGGATTAATGACTATCACCGCGAACACTCCGCCCAGTGTATCTCCTGATTTTTCCGCTTCCTCAATTGCCTCCAACATCTTCCTTTCCACATTTCTATCTGGACACCGAACTGGAGACGACTCGCTTGCCTTCTCTATCTCTTCTGGACTTAACTTTAAAACTTCGGCACGGATAGAGCCAATCTCTTCAGTCATGCTCACCACTTTGATAGCAAACTCAGCCAGAAGCCTCTTACATACAGCTCCTACCGCTACCCTGGCAGCAGTTTCGCGAGCCGATGCTCTCTCCAGAATATCTCTTAAATCGTCTCTGCCATACTTCAGGGCACCCGCCAAATCTGCATGACCTGGTCGAGGACGAACCATCTTTGTTTTCATATCTTTATCCGACTCATAAATAGACATAATTTTCTTCCAGTTTTCCCAGTCTTTATTAATTATAGTCAAAGTGATGGGACTCCCTATAGTTTCTCCCCAACGCAAGCCAGAAGTGACCTCTACTCTGTCTTTCTCGATCTTCTGCATTCTCTCCCCCCGGCCAAAACCAATTTGCCGACGGGCAAGTTCTCTATTTATGTCTTCCTCGCTCAATTTTAGGCCTGAAGGAATACCCTCCAGTACCGAATACAAGCATCTCCCATGAGATTCACCGGAAGTTACAAAGCGAAACATAAATACCCTCCATTGAGAGTTTCTATCTATTCTTTTCCTTTCTTAAAGAACTCAAGTTCCCATAGATCCTGGGGCTGGGTGTATTTCAAGATATAAACGTGTCCATTTTTGTCTCTAACCCTGAAATAGAGACAGCCCGGGCCATACCATTGATCCACTATCTCCTTGATAATAATTTCTCTCTGGTTAATAGTAAAACTTATAGGTCTCTGATTAACTTTGTAATCAGAATAACATTTTACTTTTAGCATTGGCTCATAAATCTCAAAAATTACAATTGTCAAATATTTCAATGATGTCAGGTTTCTCGCCGATTAGTGCTATGCCTGAATAAGCCTGTCTCTCATTACTTCTACAGGTGCTTTCCGTCCTGTCCAGATTTCAAATGAAGCTGCACCTTGATATATCAACATTCCTATTCCACCCAGAACCCTTAACCCTCTTTTCTTTGCTTCTCCAATTAGTGGGGTTTCCCTATTATAAACCACGTCATAGACGAGGAGGTCTTTATGGAGGCAGTTGGGATCAATCACACAGGGATCTCCCTCATTCATACCTACAGGCGTAGCGTTAATAAGAAGGGTACTTTCTCCGATGGTCTTTGCAAACTCTTTACCAACATGGGGTGAGGCATAGACTGGACAGTCAGGAACATTTTCTCGCAGTCTTTTTACCAGAGCTTTCGCTTTCTCTTCTACCTTATCAATAATAACCAGCCTTTCTACGGCCCTTTCCACCAATTTTACTGCTATTGCCTTCCCCGCCCCACCTGCGCCAATTAGAAACACCTTCTGACTTTCCAGCTTGACTCTGCCTTCACTGAGCAAAGACGTGATGAACCCCTGGCCATCCGTGTTATAGCCGATTAGTTTCCCTTCTTTGTTATGAATCGTGTTTACAGCGCCGATGAACTTAGCTTCGCCAGTGATTTCATCAAGGTATTTCATGACCTCTTCCTTATAAGGGATAGTTACATTTGCTCCCGCGATATCCAAGGCTTTTAGACCCATCATTGCTTCTTTTAAGTAGCCTGGCCTGACCGAAAACAAGAGATATACAAAATCGAGCCCGAGAGATTCGAAAGCAGCATTGTGCATAAGTGGGCTTCTGGAATGCTCCACAGGGTAGCCAATAAGTCCCACGATTTTTGTAGAGCCTGAGAGCTTCATCTTTACTCACCACTAATTAGAATATCGGAAATTCTTACGGTAGGGGAACCCAAATTTCCATAGAATTCAAGGTCATCGCTGATGGCATCAATGGAATTCAAAAGGTCAAGCAGATTGCCTGCTATCGTGACTCCGTGAACGGGAAAAGAAAATTTTCCTCCATCTATCCATAACCCACTAACTCCCACCGAGAAGTCACCAGAAATAGGGTCGGCTGTGTGCATTCCCAAGGTTTCCATTACATACAGGCCTCTATCGGTACTTCCAATCAACTCTTCCTTTTTGTTCCTTCCCTTCTCCAGGAAAAAGTTGGTCAATCCTACAGTGGGCAGAGTCTTAAAAGAGCCTCTGAAAGCGTTCCCAGATGACTCAACCTTTTCCTTCCTGGCAGTATAAGAATCGTAAAGGAAGTTGGAAAGTATACCATCCTTGACTAGAACCGTCCTCCTCCTCGGTACTCCTTCATCATCAAAGGGCGCGGTAGCTACTCCCCCGGGCAGGATACCATCATCAATAATGTTCACAATCTCCTTAGCAATCTTCTTCCTCTTCTTTTTCAGAAAAGGAGACTTTTCCTTCTGTACAAAGTCTGCGCCAAGGCCTCGGCCAATAAGGCTGAGAAAACCCGAAAACACAACTGGCTCAAAAACTGCAGAGGCCCTCTGAGTTCTCAACCTCTTCGCTCCCAACAGCGAGACCGCCCGACGCGCTGCATTTCTCGCAAGCTGGCTAAAATCGATCTCCTTAATCTTCCTCCTAACAGAAAAATCTGAACCAATTTGAATCTCTTTGATTCCTCCGTTTGAAAACGTCTTAGCCTCAGCCAGAGTAATCAAGCCACAAGAACAGTGAGTCCCTTTATAACTTCCCTCAAATCCTTTCGAATTAAGAATGTAGATTTCGTACTGGCTATCACTATAAGAAGCCCGCGGGACTCTCTTTAACCTCCTGTCGTAGGCAAGAGCTTTCTCCACCATCTCCCTAATTTTCTCTACCTTCCGCTCCACGGGAATCCTCACCAGTTCTTCATCAAATAGGCCCTCCTGGAAAAAGTCACTTGCCTTACTTTCTCCACTAACCTGAGGCAAAAAATTGTAGTCATCCGGAGTGCCATTTAAGGCATTAGCCTTAGCCTGTTGAATTAGCCTCTCAATACTATCTCGGCTGAAACTTGTACTATATGCAAAGCCCATCCTATTTCGAGAAAAGACTCTGACGCCAATTCCAGAGCCAAAAGGGGTATTGAAATTCTCCAGTTTTCCCTCGCACACATCAATATCAACGCCCTGAAAAGTTTTTATATACACCTCAGCTTCTTCATCTCTTGCAGAGCACGCCTGATCAACAATCTCTTGACCTATCCTTGAATAGTCCACATTGAATCCTCTTATTGAGGGTCAAAGCAAAATTACTTTACAAGTCCGCCGTAAAGTAAAATAATTGAAATAATCAAAAGAATAACGCCTATTTTCTTGCGGTGAGTTATCAGTAATTGATCGTTAAAGAGGTATTTTCGACCCCAGGCATTGAACTTGGTTATCATTGCCGGCCGGTACAGATAACCCAAACTGATAATAAGGAGGAAAAGACCTATAAATATTTCAAAGAATCTCAAGCCAGGCCTCCCCATTTACGCCAATTTAACTTAAACTTACCACAAAACTCATTTTTTGTCAACAAGCTTGTTCTATTCCACAGCTACTCCCAGCACTCCGGACTCCTGCAAAAATCCTTTATATCGGAATCAATTCTTAAAGAAGATTCATAGGCGGTCACTTGCCAATGAGTTTCTTCTTCTGGAGCAATCTGTGATATCTGATAGCAAAACGATGGGCTTCGTCCCGGATGTGCTGGAGCAGGTGTAGAGCGGGAGAGTTTGAAGCGAGGCGAATCGGACGAGAGCGACCGGGTAGAAATATTACTTCTTCCTCCTTTGCCAATCCAGCTATCGGGATACTTCCCAATCCCAGCTGATTGAGTGCTATTTTAGCTGCGTTCACTTGCCCTTTTCCCCCATCAACCAGAACCAAATCTGGCAACAAGCCTTTTTCTCTTACTACCCGACTATATCTTCGCTGAACGACCTCCTTAATCATTCCCACATCGTCAATTCCTGAAACCGTCTTGATTCTAAATTTCCGATAGGACTTGTTTTCTGGCCGGCCACCAGAAAAGACTACCATAGAGCCAACAGCCGAGTCTCCATAAATCTCGGATACATCAAAACCCTCTATCCTTTCCGGTAATTTTTCCAACTCTATTGCTTTCTGAAGCTCAATCAAAACGTCTCCCTTTCCGGCAGCCTTTAATTTCTGCCTCTCTACTTGTCGCAGATTAACTCTTTCGGAAATGCTTTCTATCGCTCGTATTTCATCTCTCAAAATTCCTGCCTTCTCAAAGTCGAGTTGATGGGAAGCAACTTCCATCCCTGCCTTCAGTTTTTTCAGAAGGTTTCCGACCTTCCCCGACAGAAAGAGGACTACTTTCTCCACAATCTTTCTGTAATCTTCCTTACTTATCAATCCTGTACAAGGTGCAAGGCACTGTCCCAGATGGAAATCCAAACAACTACTGGGATTACCTTCTTTCTGCCGAGCAAGAAAGAATTTCCTACTACATTTAATCAAAGGAAATATCTTCTGGATTGTCTTAAGCGTTCTTTTGAGCGAGGAGACGTCCGGATAAGGACCGAAATATTTTATCCCCGGCCTTTTGCGCTTTGCCCTCTCCTTTTTTGAAATCCGCGTCATCACCAATTTTGGAAATTCATCGTCAAGGGCAAGCTTGAGATGAGGATAGGTCTTATCATCTCTCAATGCTATATTATACCTAGGATGAAAATACTTTATCAGTTCGTTCTCTAAGATTAAGGCTTCTTTTTCGTTCCGTGTTACAACATATTCCAGATTTCGCACATTAGAAATTAGAGAAAAACTCATCGGGGAAAATGTGGTCCGAGATTGAAAATATGAAGGGACCCTCTTTCTTATTGACTTTGCTTTGCCTACATAGATTACTCTGCCGGTGATGTCCTTCATTATATATATCCCTGGCGCATCGGGCAGAGAAGCAATTTTTTCTTCAAACTTCATCAGTCGATTCCTTTCGCATAATTGTTCTCATCACATACTTAATCTCGTCGCAGCGCAAGATATGTGCCACCAATATGTAGATAATTGCAGAAATCAGGATAGTCCCTCCAACCTGGACCAACCTGTTCATTTGACCTAATAGTTGAGAGAAATATGCACAGGTTATTGCCATAATCAAAGCAGCTCCTAAAATCCTGGCAAGTGATAGTATTACTGTCCTCCCACCTAAATTGCCAATTCTTTTTCTAAGATGGAATAGAAGGATTGATAAATTAAGATAGGAAGCAATGGCAGTCGCAAGAGCAAGCCCACCAACATCCAAGAAGCGCATTAAAATAAGGTTTAGAACTATATTTGTTACCATGGCTACTAACGCTATTCTGACCGGGGTTCTGGTGTCCTGCATGGAATAGAATGCCGCTGCCACTACTTTTACTCCTGCATAGGCTACTATTCCGGTGGAATAGAATAGGAGTGCCCAGGCCGTTGCCTGAGTGGCTTGAGATGTAAACCTCCCCCGTTCAAACAGGAGAGAGATTACGGGACTTCCCAAGATCATAAGACCCAGTGAAGCAGGAACAATAGTAAATAGTATCATCCGGAGCGCTAAAGATAGAGTATCTTTTAGTTCTTGCATGTTAGTAGCTGCCACTGAACGAGACATCATCGGCAACACAACAGTTGCTATTGCTGTCCCAAATAGGGCGAGGGGGAGTTGCATTAGGCGATTAGCATAATATAGAGCTGTAACACTTCCTTCTCTAAGCAGCGAAGCACAAATTGTGTCCACAAAAGTATTAATCTGGGACACAGATAATCCCAGGGTTGCGGGAAGCATCAAAAGCCCTATCTTTTTCACTCCTGGATGATTCACGATAGAAGCCCATTTCTTCCAGAGGACATTCCAGTTCAACAGAAGATTTCTGGGATAGCCAATCTGCTCTGCACGTGAATTACTATGACTTATCCCGACCGGTATGATAAAACCGCCCTTTACTAGTGCCGGTAACTGAAAAAAGAACTGGGCGAAACCCCCAGCCAATACGCCCAGGGCCAGTCCAATTATTGGTCGTTCCATCAATGGACATATGAACAGAATAAAGGAAATTTCAGAAATGCTAAGCAGACAAGGAGCTAGGGCGGGGATAATAAACCGGTGAAGAGAATTCAATATTCCCAAGGCTAACGCTGCCATTCCTATTGCCATCATGAAAGGAAAGAGAATACGGGTGAGAGTAATAGTTAAGGAAAGCTTTTCTGGACTCCTGATAAATCCCGGAGCAATCACGCGAACAACTATCGGAGAAAAGATGATACCTACGATTGTCAAAACCAATAAAATAATAAACAGGACCAGGGCCGAAATCCTTGCCAGTCTCTGTGCTTCTTGTTTAGGTTTGTTAGCCAAATATTCAGTGAAGACCGGAATAAACGATGCAGAAAGAGCCCCTTCTCCCAGAAGCTGCCGGAGAAGATTGGGGATACGATAAGCAACAAAAAATGCATCGGCCACTAAACCGGCACCAAAGAAATTTGCAATAAGCATATCTCTTAAATAGCCGAGGATGCGAGATGCCAAAGTAGAAGCACTTACGCCAGCAACCGACCTGGTAATTTTTCCTTGCTTTTCCAATACGCTTCTCCAAACTAAAGAGAGCTCTCCGAGAAACACCTTTCGTCATCTTGGACTAAGCCGAAAATGCTAGTTCTCAGAGGTCTCAAAGATTATTCTTGACTTTCCTTCTCCGATATGATATTTTACGAAACGAAGCGTTGAGTTTAACTTTTGCATTCTTTATACTAAAGTCTCTACTTCGCATTTTACTACCGAGGAGATTTCACTAATGGTCAAGCTAAAATTCGGGCGACACACTCAGGCACTTAAATCACAAAGGCAGGACAAGAAACGGCGTCAGAGAAATCTTGCCGTCAAGACAAGAATCAGAACAATAGCTAAGAAAGTAGAGCTGGCAGTCGCACAAGGTAAACCAGAAGAAGCAAAAAAAATCTTTTTGCAAGCGATGAAAGAACTGGATAAGGCTGCGAGCAAGAAGGTCATACCTAAAAAAAGAGCTTCGAGAAAAAAGTCAAGACTGGCGAAAAAAGTACAGACCTTAAAACCGAAAAGTAGTTAAGCGGAATAAGTCGAAGACCTGTTCTTACCACATAAGTTAAGAATTAGAAGTTCCAGCACAAATTCAGCCGGTTTTTTGCCCACCTTAATTTCCCAGTCTGCCCGAACTAGGTTATCAAAACTACTCAATAGCTCTTCCATACTGAAATATTGAATCTGAGAAATAAAATCTTTATCGAAAAAAGAATGTAAGCCTACTTCCTCAATTATTCTTGATGGAGACACGTTTTGATCTAAAAGCTCTTTAGCCAGAACAATCTGTCGGATCTTCTCAGATATCCTTGCCAAAATCCTTACCGGTTTTTCTCCACTTTCCAATAACTTTGACAGAATTTCTATGGAGTGTCTTGAATCCCTCCGAGTAATAGCCCGTAAAAGGTCAAAAATAGAGTCGGTCCTTGAACGACCTATCGACTGCTCAACATCTGCCAGCGTAACTTCTTTGTTGTTTCTGGTATAGATTAACAATTTCTCAATCTCCCCAGACAAGTCCAATAAACTATTTCCCACCTCAGCAAAAAGATACTGCGCGGCTTCCGGACAAATGGTTTTCCCTTCTCTGGACATCTTGTCTTTAATCCAGCCAGGAATCTGTGAGTCGAAAAGCCTCCAAAAAATCACCGTCACACAAAGAGCAGAAATTGCCTTATATATCCCCTGGTTTAGCGCTTCTTTCTTAACCTTGTCGCTCGTAAGAACAAGACATGTAAAGGAGGCTGGCCTTTTCAAGTACTTGATAATTTCTTTAAGCTCGCTGTCGGCAAATCTGTCTATATCTCTGACTACCATTAACCTCATTTTGGACGCAAGGGGGTAAGTCTCAGCAAGGGAAATAACCTCTTTTGCCGAATTGTCTTCAACATATAAAACTCTATAGTCGAAATCCTCTGCATCTGGCCGAATTAGCATATCTTTCAATATAAGGATTGCCTCCCGCTTCAGATACGCCTCTTCTCCGCAAAAGAAGTAGCAATTGACAATTTTTCCCTTTTTTAATTCAGCAATTAATTCCTGATGTTTGATCATTTTCTATCATACCTTGAGGATGAAGGGATAGTTGCAGGAGCTTTAAATCGGCCTGGGTTAGCCCCAGCGCTGGCCGATTTTGAGCGAGGTTCTGACCGAGCGACTCCGATAACTATCCCCACCTTCTAATACTTTGAGGATGAAGGGATAGTTACAGGAGCTTCAAATCGGCCAGGTTTTGCCCCAGCGCTGGCCGATTTTGAGCCAGGTTCTGACCGAGCGACTCCGATAACTATCCCCACCTTCTAATACTTTGAGGATGAAGGGATAGTTACAGGAGCTTCAAATCGGCCAGGTTTTGCCCCAGCGCTGGCCGATTTTGAGCGAGGTTCTGACCGAGCGACTCCGATAACTATCCCTTCATCCTCTCTTAGCGACTCTGTATCTCAATCCGACTTCCCCAGCCGTACACCGTACGCCGAACGATCCGGTCGGCCAGTTCAACAACAAGGCGGTCCTGTGCCTCCTCTTCTGTTTCCACTCTCCTGCCTGCTCTGGGAGTTACGTAGTACCTCACGTCTCCTTCAATTCCTCCAATGAGGTTTCCATCTACGCTCTCCCTCTTCTCTTCCCAGAGAAGCTCTCCCGTAGTCAAATCCTGAAAAGACAGGTTAACTACCACCCAGAGCTTATACTGCTCAACCACCTCGGTAGCATCATAAGAGAGCGGTTCCAAGACATAGGTAACAATTTCGCCGGTCAGAAGGGCATTGGCATCCTTTTTCTTGGTAATGGAAAGATGACCATCTCTAATGAATTCTTCTATCACAGCATCAGTAAGTTTAGACTCAATGCCGTAGCGCGCTGTTTTGTTGATAAAGTTAGGAACAGCTATCGACTTAATGTGTTTAGGCAAAATTTCCACGGGAGTGTAGGCACAACCAAAAAACAGCGAGAGTCCCAGCCCAATAATAATGAAAATAGATTTTCTCATAATTTCCTCCTCTTTTTTCTATTCTTCTACCACAATGTTAACCAGGCGTTTCGGGACATAAATTATCTTCTTAACTTCTTTGTCCTGGATATACTTTCTTACTCTTTCATCTGATTGGGCTTTCTCTTTTATCTTTTCCTCATCTAAATTGACTGGGACTTCCATTTTGTTTCTCACCCTGCCGTTTACTTCAATAACAATAAGCATCTCCTCTTTTTTGATTGCTCGAGAGTCATATTTTGGCCAAGATTCCTTAATCAGATTTTTCCGATTTCCCATCACCTCCCACAACTCTTCACAAATATGCGGCGCAAAAGGAGATAGCAAAAGTATTAGTTTTTTTACGCTTTCCCGTAGTTCAGAACTACGCGGTCTCAACCTTAGATAATCATATATTCCGTTCAAAAGCTCCATAATGGCCGAGATAGCCGTGTTCAAATCGAAACTCTCTATATCCTCAGTAACCTTCTTAATCGCAGAGTGAGTAATTCTCCTTAACTCTTTCTCTCCTTGGCCGAAAGTCTTAGCAGAAGTCTCACTGCGGTTACTTTCTATTTCTTTTATCAAATTCCATACCCTGTTCAAGAACCTATAGCAGCCCTGGACTCCTTCATCGCTCCATTCTAAGTCTTTTTCGGGGGGCGAGGCAAAGAGAATAAATAATCGAGCTGTATCGGCACCAAATTTTTGAGTTATTTCGTCAACACTAACTATGTTGCCCTTCGACTTTGACATCTTCGCCCCATCCTTAATTACCATTCCCTGACATAAAAGTCTCTTAAAAGGCTCATCGATTTCATACAAACCTATATCCCTCAAAGCCTTAGTAAAGAAGCGCGCATATAGAAGATGAAGAATCGCATGTTCAATCCCGCCAATATACTGGTCGACTGGCATCCAATGCTTAACTTTCCCCCTATCGAAGGGCAACTTCTTGAAGTGGGGACTACAATAACGGGCAAAATACCAGGACGAATCGACAAAAGTATCCATAGTATCGGTCTCTCTTCTTGCTGGGCCACCACATTTTGGGCATTTACACTTTACAAACTCAGTGCACTTAGCTAATGGATTTCCTCTTCCGGTAAATTCGACTCTTGCCGGCAACTTAACTGGCAAATCCTCTTCTGGCACAGGCACAATTTTGCACCTATTGCAGTAGATTATCGGGATAGGTGTGCCCCAGTACCTCTGCCGGGAAATCAGCCAATCCCGCAACCTGTACTGAACAGTCTTTCTTCCCCACCCTTTCTTCGTTAGATATTGGGTAATCTTGGCTCTTGCCTCCTGAGAAGCTACACCATCAAACTGGCCGGAATTTACCAAAATTCCCTCGCCCTCATAAGCCTCTCTTAACTTTTCCCCCTTAGATAAATCCCCTTCGGTTGGAACGATTACTTGCCTTATCGGAATATCATACTTTTTGGCAAACTCGAAATCTCTCTGGTCATGGGCCGGCACTGCCATTATTATTCCTGTACCATACTCCATTAACACGAAGTTGGCCACATAGATTGGAATTTCCTCCCCGTTCAACGGATTTATCGCGTACCTGCCAATAAACATCCCCTCTTTTTCCCTATCTTCTCCTGTACGAGTGAACCTGTCCTCGATTACTACCCGGTTAATAAATTCTCTCACTCTCTTCTCATATTCCGTCCCCGCAATAAGTTCCAAGACTGTTGGATGCTCTGGGGCGAAGGTCATAAAAGTCGCACCATAAAGCGTATCTGGTCGCGTAGTAAACACCGGTATAGAACTGTCAAAATCCTTCAATTTGAAATTGACCAGCGTTCCATAACTTCGGCCAATCCAGTTCTCTTGCATGACCTTGACTCGCTCCGGCCAGTCTTTCAGTTTTTTCAAATCTTTCAGGAGTTCCTCAGCATAATCAGTAAGTCTAAAGAACCATTGTTCTAAACTTCTAATCTCCACAGAAGCCTCACATCTCCAGCATTTCCCATTTACAACTTGCTCATTAGCCAGCACTGTCTCGCACTGGGGACACCAGTTGATCGGTGCTTTCTTCCTATAAGCTAATCCCTTCCGGTAAAACTTAAGGAAAATCCACTGGTTCCAGCGATAATATTCTGGGGCAGCAGTAATTACCAGCCTCCCCCAATCATAACTCAAACCCATCTTCTTCTGTTGCTTTTTCATCTTCTCAATGCATCTATTAGTCCAGGCAGGAGGGTGAATCTTTTTCTCTATTGCTGCATTTTCTGCCGGCAGGCCCAGTGCGTCGTAGCCCATCGGATAGAGGACATTAAAGCCCTTCATCCTCAAGAACCGCGCTACAGTATCACCAATTGCATAATTGCGCATGTGTCCCATATGGAGCTCTCCCGAAGGATAGGGAAACATCTCAAGAAGATAGAACTTTTGCTTTCTGGATTTCTCCCAGATTTTGAAAGTCTGTTCTTCTTCCCATTTCTTTTGCCATTTCTTTTCAATCTTCCTGAAATCGTAAGTTTTCTCCATCTTGACCTATACCTGGAATAAGATTACTCTTATTCCTCACTCCTACTATGTTTATCCCTTCTTCCTTAGATAGATAAAATATTCAATATTCCCCGCAGGCCCCTTAATCGGCGAAGGAATCAATCCCTTTACCTCCAGTCCCAGACTCCGAGATAAGAGCTTTATCTTATTGATAACTTCCCTGTGAATTTTCACGTCTTTAACTACACCACCCCTTTGCACTTTTTCTCTCCCGGCCTCAAACTGGGGCTTAATCAGGGAAACTATCTCTCCCTTTTTTCGAATCAACTCTTTAACCTTTGGCAAGACCTTTTCTAACGAAATAAAAGAGACATCAATAGTAGCCAAATCAACGGAGTTCTTAATTCCTTCTCCGTCAAAGTATCTGATGTTCGTTTTCTCAATATTGACCACTCTGGGATCATTTCTTAGTTTCCAATCAAGCTGTCCATAACCAACATCCAGGGCATAAACTTTCTCTGCTCCATTCTGGAGAAGGCAATCCGTAAACCCTCCCTTTGCGGCACCCACATCGAGGCAGACTTTATCCCGGACATTAAGTCCAAACTCCTTTATTGCTCCCTCCAGCTTCTGTCCTCCTCGAGAAACATATTTCCCGAAAGACGACTCCTTTATTTCCACCTCGGCATCGATAGAGATCTCAACACCAGCCTTGGTAACTTTTCGGCCACCTACCTCAACCAACCCAGCCATTATCAATCCCTTCGCTACCTGCCGGCTCTCAGCCAGTCCTTTTTCCATAAGAAGCCTATCTAATCTCTCTTTTCTCTTTTTTGTCCCCACCATAATTACAATTTAAGTCTTGAATCACCGCCCCGTCATCAGGGGCTAGACTATGCTGTGCGTCCTGTCAGGACAATGGGATAGTTACAGGAGCTTCAAATCGGCGTCATTGCGACCCTGAGTGAAACGAAAGGGAAGCAATCCCGAGATTGCTTCGTCGCTTCCGCTCCTCGCAACGACATTTAACCGAGCGACTCCGAAAACTATCCCTTCACCCTCCTTTCACGAACTCCCGGACTCTTTCGGCTATTCTCTCAGCAGTAAGTCCATATTTCTCTCTTAGTTTCTCGCTAGTACCATGTTCAATAAACCGGTCGGGAAGTCCAATGATCAAAGTACGGATATTATCGGTCGCAAGTAACTCGTTAATAGCCGACCCGAATCCGCCCAATAGCGTGTTCTCCTCGACAGTCACCATCTTGGGAACCTTTTCAATTATCCTCTTTATCAGGCCCACATCCAGGGGTTTAACGAACCTCATATTAACGAGATTTACTTTTATGCCTTCTGCTTCCAGTATCTGTTGGGCTAAAAGACAAGGATGGACAGTACTTCCTATTGCCAGGATAGCCACATCATTCCCCTCTGTAAGCACTTCACCCTTTCCCAATGGAAGGACCTTGTATTGCCTGTCCAACTTGACCCCAATAGCCTGGCCACGGGGGTAGCGAATGGCACAAGGAAAATTCCCGGATAGAGCGGTATTCAACATCTGCACCAGTTCATTCTCGTCTTTGGGAGCCATTATCACCATATTGGGAATTAGCCTGAGATACGAAAGGTCGAAGGTTCCCTGATGCGTTGCCCCATCCTCACCTACTATACCGGCTCTATCTATTGCAAATACCACTGGGAGTTTCTGGAGGCAAACATCATCAATTATCTGGTCAAAGGCTCTTTGCAGAAACGTGGAATAGATAGCACAGACAGGCCTAAAGCCTGCTCTGGCCAACCCTGCGGCAAACGTAACTGCATGCTGTTCAGCAATTCCCACATCGAAATACCTTTTGGGAAACTCTTTTTGAAATCCATCCAAACCTGTACCCTGAGGCATTGCAGCCGTAATAGCAACAATCTTTTCGTTCGTTCTGGCTAGATCTATAAGAGCCTGGCTAAACACTTCAGTGTATGAAGGTATCTTATTTTTTTCTGACTCGCCAGTCAATACATTGAAGGGGGAGGTTGCGTGAAACCTAATAGGCTCCTGTTCTGCCGGCTGATAACCTTTACCCTTTTTAGTAATTACGTGAATCAGCACCGGGCCTCTCATATCTTTTACTTTGTCGAGTATCTCGATTAGATACTGAACATTATGTCCGTCAATTGGTCCCAGATAGGAGAAACCCATTTCCTCAAAAAGCATCCCAGGAAAGAGCAGAACCTTAAATCTCCTGACGACTCTGAGAACTGCGATTCCCCAGAATGAGACTCTGGTCAAAAACTTTTTTACGTTCCTCTCCAGTTTCTTCACTAGACCCAAGGTCATCAATTTAGTCAGGTACGCTGCCAGAGCGCCCACCCTGTGGGAAATGAACATTTCATTATCATTAAGGATTACCAGAAGGTCTTTACCGAGATGTCCGGCATTGTTGAGAGCTTCAAAAGCCATTCCCCCAGTCATCGAACCGTCGCCTATAACTGCCACAACCTTGTGGTTGTTGCCAGTTAAATCGCGGGCACAAGCCATTCCCAGAGCAGCTGAGATTGCAGTGGAACTGTGCCCGACGCCAAAGGCGTCGTGTTCACTCTCTTCGGGAGTAGGAAATCCACTTATTCCTCCGTGTTGACGAAGCGTGGAAAAATTATCTCTTCTACCTGTCAAAATCTTATGAGCATAGGCCTGGTGGCCAACATCCCAGACAATCTTATCCTGAGGCGAATCAAAGACATAGTGCAAGGCTACAGCCAATTCGACTGTGCCCAGGCTGCTCGCCAGATGGCCTCCCCTCTCGGCCGTCACCGTGATTATCTTTTTTCTTATCTCCTCTGCCAGTTGAGGAAGTAACTCTCTCCTGATTAACCTAAGATCACTTGGCTGGTTAATTAGTTCCAGGACTGCCATATTCTCCGCTTCCTCCTCAACTTAAGAGCTCCGACTCAGATAAGGGATGGTCATAGGTCCCTCGGGAAGAACTGCTATTCTAAGATTATCCCCAGATTCCTTTTTTATCTTTGCTATGGTGGTTTCTACATCATTAATGGGCTCAAGATGGCAAGCTACCACTTCTTTTTCTGGAAGCTGGGAATAGAGATAGACTCTTGCCCTGGTTTGAATCTTAGCCTGAATCTGAGCTTCCCACTGGTCGAACATGGAAAACCCAGGGGATTCTACTATCTTCAAAATCTCCTCTGGATTTTTCCCCATCTGGAGGATGTGACGGTAGTTCCCGTGTTCGGGAATTCCATCAGAACACTCGGATACGCAGATAATAGTTCCACCTTGCTTAACGATCTGGCTCGCTGCCGACATTCCTTTTACTGTTTGGTAAAGGTTCAAGTCAAGGGGATAACCACTATTGGTAGTAACGACTAAATCGAAAAGGTAGGGCACAGAACGCATGGCGGTCTTTCTCGCGAATTCCACGCCATTCTGGTGCGCCAAATTCATCTCTCCCGAGAAGATGCGGGTTATCTCTTTTTCCTTGTTCAAAGTCACGTTTATGATGAAAGTAGGTTTGGTCATCAGGGCCACTTCATGAATCTCCTCCCAGAGAGGATTCCCATAAGTAATGCCCCAGTTTGCCTTGGAATCGTTCAACATCTTCGTACTATGATTGTGCATCACTGTCAGCTCCCCAGAGATACCAGGAAGTACTGACTTGGGGCCCCCAGAAAATCCAGCAAAGAAGTGGGGCTCGATAAATCCCGTAAGTATCTTAACATCAGCCTGGATGTAATCTTTATTTATCCAGACTTCCCCTCCGGTTTTGGTCTTCCCCAGATAGACCATCCCATCTTTATTTTGGGAATCGTGGTTAATAATTCTATAATTTTTAACAACTTCCTCGCCCAACATCTCAGTAAGTTCCTCAATCGTGTTAGGTCGGTGCATTCCTGTGGCATTGATTAGAACCACTCTCTCTTTGCCCGAACTTTCCAGTTCTTCCAAGAGCCATGGAATGATTCTTCTATTAGGCACAGGCCTCGTTATATCTGAAAAGACAATAGCTATAGAATCTTTACGCTTAATTAATTCCTTAAGCGGCGGACTCCCTATGGGATGCCTCAAGGAATCAACAAAGGCTTTCTTCTCATTGGAAAGTCCCGGCACGAATTCCGGCTCAATAATGGTAAGGCCTTCTTCTGGAAGATTGATATCTAAGCCCCTTTTCCCGTATGCCAATCTGATATTCACTTTTTCCACCTATACTATATTCTTGACTTGATATAATAATCTATCAACCTTTCAAGTAATTCTCCTCTTTTTCCAAATATTTTTAGCGAAACTTTAGCCTGCTTAATTAGCCTTTTCACCTTTTCTCGGGAAGCTTCCAAACCGTAAACCACAGGATAGGTTAATTCTCTATTCTCCTTCTTATCTAATACGTCATCAGTAATCTGGAAGGCCAATCCGAAACTTCTGCCGTATCTACTGAGTGCTCTTAATTCTCGCCGAGATGCACCTGCCAGCATCCCTCCTACTCTCAATGCCACATCAATCAGAGCACCCGTTTTGTGCGAATGGATATAAGCCAATTTCTTCTTCCTATCTCTTTTCATTTCGGAACGAGCAGTACGAACATCCTCTACCTGTCCTCCTAACATCCCTTCTGTTCCTATGGCTCGAGCGACCTCGCTGATTACTTTCGTTTGAATACCTGCATTCTTGGCATACCTAGTTCTTGATAGAACCTCAAAGGCTTTAGTCAATAATGCGTCGCCGGCCAAAATAGCCATGGCTTCTCCGAACTTCTTGTGGCAAGACAATTTGCCTCGTCGGAAGTCGTCGTTGTCTATGGCGGGAAGATCGTCGTGAATAAGAGAATAGCAATGAATCATTTCTATTGCGCAGGCAGCAGGTAAGACCTCAGAAGTTCTCCCACCACATGCTTCTGCAGCAGCGATAACCAAAATGGGCCTGAGGCGTTTTCCTCTACCAAAAACGCTGTAGCGTGTAGCCCTATTAATTATTGAGGGAAATTTCCTCTGAGAAACAAGGATCTTATCTAGACTAGCCTCAATAGCAACTCGCTTTTCTCTCAGGTACTTTTCAATCGAATGAACCATCTCATAACAATCCTATTCCATAGAGTCCGAATTCTCTGAATTTATATCCTTTTCTTCTATTTCTTCCTCCAACTTGAAAGGTTTTAGTACTAATTCTCCTTTATTAGACTTAGTTAAAATCTCTATCTTCTTTTTCGCTTCTTCAAGTTTTGCTGAGCAGAACTTTGATAATTTTATCCCCTCTTCAAATAATTTCAATGAATCCTCAAGAGACTTTTCTCCTTCTTCCAGCTCTTGCACTATCCTCTCCAATCTACTTATAGCTTCTTCAAACTTCATCTCTTCCATTTTTTCTCCTTTCAGTTCTCTATCTCTGATTTCCCCGTTCCTTCTGACAGCTCCGCTTCTTCTACTCTGCAAACCAATTCACCCTGATAGAGTCTAAGTTTCACCTTATCATTAAGGTTCACCTGGGAAGTACTTCTTAAAACCACATTTTCTGGCAGCTTATACGCAATGCTATAACCCCTGGCTAAAATATTCAGTGGAGAAAGAACGTCTAACTTTCCGCTAATTGAATTCAACCTTTCCGTCTGGAAATCGAGAAAGTGGGAACATCTTGAAACTATTTTTTCTAAATAGTAATCTATTTCTTGTTGAAATTGCGAGTACAATTCTTCAGGACGCATAAAGATCCTGCATTCTGCGAGTCGTCTATATTGACTGATATATTCTTCCAATTTGTGCTCCATAAATGATCTGACCTTAGAAATAAGAAGGACTATCTTCTTTTCTAACTCAATCTTATTAGTAACCACCAATTCCGCAGCCGCTGAAGGCGTAGGGGCTCTAAGGTCGGCAACGAAATCAGCAATAGTAAAATCGATTTCGTGACCAACAGCCGAAATCACCGGAATCCTGGAATCATAGATAGCCCGGGCAACAATTTCTCTATTGAAAGGCCAAAGGTCCTCCAGGGATCCACCTCCTCTTCCTACAATTAACACATCAAGGAACGGTTGATATTGGTTCAGGTAGGCTATTGCTTCAGCAATCTCTCCAGCAGCACGGTCGCCCTGGACGTTAACCGGGTGGATCAGGATGTGCACATTAGCAAATCTACGCTCAATTATATTCAATATATCACGGATTGCCGCTCCCGTAGGTGAGGTAACTATACCAATCTTCTGGGGTAACATCGGTATCGGTCTCTTGTGCGCTTTATCAAATAGCCCCTCTTTTTCCAATTTCCTCTTTAATTGTTCAAATGCCTGCTGCAATGCACCGATACCCAATGGTTTTAGTGCGTGGACAATGATCTGGTATCTCCCACCTTTAACGAACACACTTATCTTGCCTCTCGCTATTACCATCATCCCATTTTCCGGTGCAAATTCCAGTTCCCCAGCCTGCCACTTGTACATAATCGCACTAATTTGTGCTTCCTCGTCCTTTAGACTAAAATATAGATGGCCCGATGAGTGGAGGGTCAGATTGGATATCTCTCCTTCAAGCCAAACTTCAGTAAATTCTCCTTCCAAGAGATTCTTCACTACCTTATTTAGCTCTGATACCTTATAGATTTTTCTAAGTTGTTCCATTTCATTCCTCGCTCGCTTCCACTTTTCCCGCAAACGGCTTAGCAAATCTCTTTATACTTCTCGCCTTTCCTGTCTTCTCGTCGATTTCTACCACTGCTCCAGCAAAAACTAAGTCATCCCCGGCTACTTCAAACCTGATTGGCATCTGAGTCAAATACTTCTTCAGGATGATCTCTTTTTTTATCCCGATGACTGAATCCAGAGGGCCAGTCATTCCTACATCAGTGATGTAAGCTGTGCCCTGTGGCAGAATTCGTTCATCAGCAGTAGGAACATGAGTATGAGTACCTATCACGGCACTAACCTTACCATCCAGATACCAACCAATGGCAACTTTCTCTGAGGTGATTTCTGCGTGCATATCCACAGCGATTATCTTTGTCTCTTTGTTGATTTCTTCTATAATCCGGTCAGCCGTACGAAAGGGGCACTCCAAAGTGGACATAAAGACTCGGCCCAAAAGATTTATCACACCCACTTTTATTCCGTTGGCAGCCTGAATAACCGCCCAGCCTTTCCCTGGTACTTCTGAGGGAAAATTTGCCGGCCTCAAGATGTTCTCTTCCTCTATTATTTCTGAAATTTCCTTTCTTGCCCATACGTGATTGCCCATAGTAATTACATCAACTCCTGCAGACAATATCTCGCGGGAAATCTTAGGAGTAAGACCGAAACCTCCCGCCGCATTTTCACAATTAGCGATCACGAATTCGATATCTTCCTCCTCTTTTGTCCTGGGAAGCATATCTTTCACTACCTCCCTGCCTGGCTTGCCAATTATGTCAGCAACAAAGAGTATTTTCACGTTACCTCCTTTTGTGAATCTGCCTGTGCTCAATAGGGGAAACTCTTCGTTTCCCCTAATTGCGGTCGCTTCGCTCCCTGTCACCCCTTCCGCACAAGGTTTCACTATCTTGAATCTGCCTGTGCTCAATAGGGGAAACTCTTCTGCCCGAGCGACAAAAACTATCTTTTGTGAATCTGCCGGATAAATGGTCGCTGTCCCTATTTATCTATTTATTTTGCTGTCTCAACAGCTCTGGTTTCTCTAATAACCGTAACTTTTATCTGGCCAGGATACTCCAATTCCTTTTCGATTTTTTGGGCTATTTCCTTGGCCAGTTCCTGTACCATACTGTCCTCTACTTCTTCGGGTTCCACGATAATCCTTATTTCTCGTCCCGCCTGAATAGCATAAGCTTTCTCTACCCCACGAAAAGAATTAGCTACCTTCTCCAACTTCTCCAGTCTCTTTAGATAGTACTCAAGTGATTCCCTCCTTGACCCAGGACGGGACGCAGAGACCGCATCACCAGCTTGAAGCAAAACCGCTTCTACGCTCTGTGCCAGACAATCTTCGTGATGAGCAGCGATAGCGTTAACCATTTTCGGGGACTCATTATATTTCTTTGCTAAATCTGCACCAATCTGCGCATGGGTTCCTTCTACGTCACGATCAATAGATTTGCCTACATCGTGTATCAAGCCAGCCCGTCTTGCAAATTTAGCATCTACTCCTACCTCCTCAGCCAGTACAGAAGCGATATAGGCTACCTCTAAAGAGTGCTGGAGAACGTTCTGGCCGTAACTGGTTCGATACTTGAGCCTCCCTATCAATCTAATTAATTCCGGATGGAGACCTTGAACCCCGACATCAAACGCCGCCTGTTCTCCCACTGACTTCAAATGTATTTCCATCTCTTTCTTCACTTTTTCTACAATTTCTTCAATCCTTGCTGGGTGAATTCTCCCATCGGCAATTAGCCTTTCCAGAGAAACCCGTGCAATTTCTCTTCTCACTCCATCAAAAGCAGAAAGCGTAATAGCCTCCGGGGTATCATCAATTATTAAATCAACCCCCGTTGCGTTCTCAAACGCTCTAATATTTCTCCCTTCCCGACCTATCACGCGGCCCTTCATCTCATCGTCCGGAAGAGAAACCGTGGAAACTGTAATATCCGCAGTGTGCTCCACAGCGCAGCGCTGGATAGCCTGACTCAAAATCTCCGTAGCTCTCCTTTTTCCGGTCTCTGTAGCTTCTTGCTCCATTCGTCTAACAATTGCCACTGCTTCTCTCTTGGCCTCTTCCTCCATACTAACTAAGAGCGCTTTCTTGGCCTCTTCTGGAGTCATTCGAGCTAATCTTTCCAATACTTTCTTTTGCTCCTCTTTTCCTTGGGTTAACCTCCTCGCTTCTTCCTCGAGATATCTCTCTTTTCCTAAAATATATTTCTCTTTCTTTTCAATTTCTCTCTCTTTTTTCTCCAAGATATCTACTTTCCGGTCTAAATTTTCATCTTTTTGTGCCAACCGTTTTTCAATATTCTCTAATTCTTGCCGCCGACTTCGCGTCTCCTCTTCAAATTTAAGCCGCGCTCTGTGCATCTCATCTCTTATCTCAAGAATTCCTTCTTTCTTTTTTGCTTCCGCCTCTCGCCGCGCCGAATCAATTATTCTCTTTGCCTGTGCTTCAACTGATGAAGCCTGAAATTTTGCATAGATAAATCTTAATATGTATCCTGCCAATATTCCCAAGAAAACGCAAGCTAAAGCAACCAGAACTATATTAGCCATTCTTCTCCTCCTGATCTATGGAGATTTTCTCGCCCGCCAACCTCTTTATCCAAGAGGACTTTCCATTATGGCCAAGCAGACCAAAAATTCTCCCTTGGCGAAACGGAATTCTAAGTTAATCTCTACAATTTATCACTCTGCTTTCTGTAATTATCTTATCAACCCTCACGTCATTCTCTCCCAGGGGGATCTTCCTGGCAATCTGCAAATCGAAAGCCAGTCCAACCAGTGAGCCTTGACGCCAGCGACCTCTCCTTGACGGCATCGATTTACTTCTCAAAAACCGATCGTAGTATCCTCTCCCATATCCTATACGACCTCCCCATCTATCAAAGACCACCCCAGGAACAACTACCAGATCGATCTGTTTTGTATCCACCCTCCTTCTGAACTCTTTTTTGGGCTCCCTTATTCCAAACCTTCCCTCGGTGAGTTCTTTTTCAAAATTTTTGACTTCAGCTAACACCATTCTTTCTCCGTCCACAGCAGGGAGCACAACCCTTTTTCCCATGCTTAATGTCTTTTTTATCATTCTATCCGTCTCGACTTCACTACGAAAAGACACATAGAACATAACTGTCTTTGCTCTCTGGAAATCGGGCAATGCAAAGAGCCCCTTTTCAATCTTCTCACTTTTGGATTCTACCTGCTTGCGAGAAAGGTTGTCTCTCTTCTTCAAAATTTCATATCTGAGTTCTCTTTTCTTTTCCTTCATCTGCACTAAATAACCCAATTTTGGCTCTTTTTCCTAACCTGTAGCTTCCTCACGAATACGATCTGGCTTCTATTTACGAGACGACTTAGATTCCCGCTCTATCCTGGTCTCGAGTTCTTCCATCCTCTGCTTAATCTCTGCCTCGTAGCCTTCTTCCGTGGGGAAATAGTACTTGCGCTTCCGAGGCAAATAGTCTTGTCGGACCCATCCCTTCGGATAACTGTGCGGATATTTATAGTCCTTTTCTCCGACTTTGGTCAAGTACTTTGGTGGCTGGAGAGTTTCTTTCTCTTCTACATCGGCCAAAGCTTTATCTATTCCCATATAGGCCGAATTTGACTTGGGAGCACAAGCAATGTATATTGCAGCCTGGGCAAGAGGTATTTTGGCTTCAGGCATTCCCAGGAATTCACATGCCTGTAGGGCCGCATTTGCTACTACCAGAGCTTGTGGATCTGCGTTGCCCACATCCTCACTGGCACAAATAAGAATCCTTCTCGCAATGAATCGTGGGTCCTCACCAGCGTAGATCATTTTTGCCAACCAGTATAACGTTGCATCGGGGTCAGACCCTCTCATACTTTTGATAAAAGCAGATATCGTGTCATAATGTTGATTCCCTTTTCTATCATAAACTACAGCCTTTTTCTGGATGGATTCTTCGGCCACTGATAAGGTAAAGTCTATTTCTCCGCGCGGGCCTGGCTTTGTGGTCTTAACTCCCAGCTCCAGAGCATTCAATGCTTTCCTTGCATCACCGTTGGCGGTTCTTATTAGATGGTTTAGTGCCTCGGGAGAAATCTTTACTCTCATCTTACCCAACCCATTTTCTTTATCTTCAATCGCCCTGTTCAAAATAACTTTCAAATCTTCATCGGTCAAAGGTTTAAACTCGAAGATCTGGGAGCGGGAAAGTAACCTGGAATTGATGTAGAAATATGGATTCTCAGTAGTGATGCCAATTAAAGTTATTATCCCTTTCTCTACATCCGGCAGAAGAGCATCCTGCTGACTACGATTAAAATGGTGAATCTCATCAATCAATAGAATTGTCTTCTGTCCTGCAAGCTTCCTTCTTTGCCAAGCTTTTTCAATTATTCTTCTCAAATCGGCCACCCCAGAAGTCACTGCGTTTAGTTCTTCAAAATACGCTTTCGTCCCTTCAGCAATTATTCTAACCAGCGCTGACTTGCCACAACCTGGTGGACCATAGAAGACGACGGATATGATTCTATCCGCTTCAATGGCGCGCCTGAGGAGTTTGCCTTTCCCTAAAATGTGCTCTTGTCCTACGAAATCGGAAAGCCTTCTTGGGCAGAGCCTCAATGCCAGTGGTACATCTTTTGTAGTCTCCAATTTTTCCGTAGCAAAAAGGTCCATCTTCTCCCCCAACTGGAGTAAGTTGATATGCCTGTACTATACGTACTAAAAAAAGTCCCCGCTCTGCCGTGTGATTGACTTTTTTAAAGCACCAACCCAAAGTGGGTATCCTGCTCCGATAACCACGATTATCAGAGGCTCCGAATTCCCTGGTTTATGCTTGTCGGCTTAAAATAGTCAACACATCACGAACATCGCAGGGACATTGCAAGAACTATTGTATTGACACAATATGGTAATTATTATTTTAATGCTTGGTCCAGCAGCTTGACCAATTCTTCAGATTTTTTTGATATCTCCTGGCCACTGGTATCTTTACTCTCTCTCAATTTGAACAATTCATCAGCAATATTTAGAGCAGCCAAAACTGCTACCCGGCTCGTATCCACAATGTGTGATGTGTTAGCTATCTTATTCATCTGCTCGTCAACATATTTCGCTAAGGCGGAAACATATAAAGGGTCCCAGTCGCCGCCCTCAATTATGAATTCTCGGTTATATATCCTCACTGGAATCTTATCCTTCTCTTTCTCGAGCATACTATCCTTTCAAATTTGCCAGGATCATACTTTCATTTTCTGTAACCGATCAAGCAAAATCTGGAGCCTCTCTCTTACTTCTTTCTTTTCTTTTCCTAAACGCTCAGCTTGAGTGATTATTTTCCTTGCAGTTTTATTCTCTCCTTCCATAAATTTAATGTCTTCTTTCTGCTTTTCAATCTTTTCCAGTAGTTTTGCTTTTTCCTGTTTAAGCAAATTAACTAATGAAACAACCTCCTTTATCTTTTTCCTGAGAACTTCAAATTCTTCCATGTTACCTTACTTAGCGATAAACTCTTATCTTCTCGCTCTTACACCCAAATCTTTTTCCAGGGCTTCCACTATCTTCATATGAAGGTTATTTACTTCTTCATCCCTCAAAGTTTTATCCTTAGACTGGTAAATAACCTTGCAGGCTAAGCCCCTTTTGCCAGACTCAATCTGTTCTCCAAAATATAGGTCGAAAAGCTTAACCTCTTGAACGAGTTCTCCCCCGAGCGTCTTAATTTTAACACATATTTCTTCAAATGTCAAGCCTTCCGGCGCTACCAGAGCAATATCCCGGGAAACCCAGGGAAATCTCGACATTTTCTTATATTTCCTTTTCATTTCAATGAATTTGCACAACTTGTCAAAATCTAATTCAAAAATGTACACTTTGTCGCTAAATTCCATTTTCCGGGATACCGTCCTAACTAACTCGCCAAAGTCCCCTAAATGTTCATTGTTGACCATTATCTTATTTGAAATTCCGTCCTCCAGAAGAAAGTGGTTGCTTTTTCCCATCCCGATTTCTTTCTGATATTGATGGTAGACACCCAATTCTTGCAACAGGGAATCCATAATCCCCTTGACATAATAGAAATCAATAGCTCTTGCAGGCTCCTCCCAGTATCCTTCCTCCTGAGTACCAACCAGGGCTCCGGCCAAAATCCTTTTCTCTTCCGGCATAGCTTCCGTAGAAAAAAAGACCCGGCCAATCTCAAATATCTTAATATCACTAATGCCATGGTTCAGGTTCCATCTCAAGATAGATAAGAGCCCGGGCAGGAGAGAAGTGCGTAAGAGACTCTGCTCTCGGGATAATGGATTGGTGATTCCCACGGTCCCTTTTGCTCCTGACGGAAAAGCAATATCCAGTTCATTGTAATAGTCCGGGCCGACTAAAGAATGGCTAACAACCTCGCATAATCCTAGCTTAATTAAGACATTCCTTACCAAGTCCTCCAACATCAAAACTTTATCGTCGCCGGTGTTACTGACCTCTACTCTCGGCATAGCCGACGGAATCCGGTCATATCCATACATTCGGGCAATCTCTTCCACCAGGTCAATGGGACGAGAAATGTCATTTCGATAAGAAGGTACCCGCACCAATAATCGCTTCTCTTCCTCTTTTTCCGAAATCTCAAATCCCAGACGTTTCAGAATTTCCTTCACTTCTTCTAAAGAAATGTTAGAGCCTAAAATGCGATTTGTCTCTTCGGGAGAGAGCTCTATTTCTATTGGAGGTAAGGGCTCGGGATAAACATCGATTACCCCGGAACAAATTTTTCCTCCCGTGAGTTCCTGAAACAACTGGCAAGCTCGGTTAGAAGCAATAAGCACATTTTCCACATCAACGCCACGTTCAAAGCGATAGGACGATTCTGTATCAATTCCGAACTGGCGGGCCGTCCTTCTTACTACCTGAGGAATGAAATAAGCGCTCTCCAGAAGTACATTCCTGGTAGATTGGTCAACGCTAGTCTCCGTCCCTCCTATTACTCCCGCTAAAGCAACAGGATGCTTTGCATCGGCAATAACCAGATTCTTTTCTGTCAATTCTCTTTCTTGATTATCCAGAGTCAACAATCTCTCACCTGTATGAGCAAAACGTACAACAATCTTGTGCTCACAGAGTTTATCGTAATCAAACGCATGAAGGGGATGGCCAAGTTCAACCAAGACGTAATTGGTAATGTCAACTACGTTGTTAATCGGCCTGAGCCCCACCGTGGCTAACTTCTTGACCAACCAGGAAGGGGAAGGACCAACTTTTACGTCCCGGATAACTCTGGCAGTGTAGCGCTTGCACGCCTGGGGCTGGAGAATTTCCACTTTCGCCAAATCAAAAACCGAAGCTCCATTTTCTCTTAGTTCAATCCTGGGAGGTTTTAACCTCCCTCCGGTGATAGCTGATACCTCACGCGCCATCCCAAATATGCTGGCACAATCGGACCGATTAGTAGTTAACTCCACTTCGAGGACTGCCTCCAGCAAACCCAAAGCCTTTTTGATATCTTCACCCAATTTGGAACCGGGCGAAAGAATCAGGATGCCGCTAGCATCTTCTCCCACCCCCAGTTCCTTCTCCGAGCAAAGCATCCCATAGGAAGTCTGCGTTTTTATTTTGGCTTTACCTATTTTTCTCCCATCAGGGAGCCTGGCCCCAACCCGGGCAAGAGGAACCATATCTTTGACTCTGATGTTCTTTGCCCCACACACCACAGAAAAAATCTGCTTCCCATCCGAAACTTGACAGAGACTCAAATTATCTGCCTGAAGAAGAGGCTTCAGCGAAAGTATTTCCCCAACTACTACGTTCTCTACCTCTGGCCCTGAATAGATAATATCGCTCACTTCCAGGCCGGCCAGCGTGAGAAGCTTAGCCAGTTCCGGAGGAGACAAGGAAAAATCTACATACTCCTTTAACCAATTATAAGAAATTTTCATTTCTCACCTAGTAAAGATTCCCTTTCAAGTTATATTTCCTTACTTAAAAAGTCTATGTGCCAATTCTATCCACTCACGGGAGACAGTCTTCAACTTACCAACAGCCTCATCCAGACTAATCACAGCCATCTCCGTTCCACGCAGCGACACCATATAGCCAAACTTCTTTTCCTTAACCAGTTCCACTGCTCTTACGCCGGCCCTCACTGCCAGCATTCGGTCAAAGAGAGTAGGAGGACCTCCTCGCTGCATATGGCCGATAACGCTGGCCCTCGTATCAACTCCCAGTCTGTCCTGTATAATCTTAGCAATTGTTTCTCCCACACCTCTTTCTTTCAGCAGCATATGGCCAAACTGGTCCAATTTCTCCTGGCCCACCTTCTTTTCGGGAATTTCAGTACCTTCGGAAACGACAACGGTGGCCATCTGCTTTCTTTCATAGACCTTTTTCAAGTGTTCGCACATCGCATCTATATCCACTTTCTCTTCGGGAAGGAGAACCCAATCTGCACCACCCCCAATGGCGGTAAACAGCGCCACCCAGCCAGCGTGTCTACCCATTACTTCTAAGACCATAATCCTTCTGTGCGATTTTCCAGTATCTTTAAGGACTCCCAAAGCGTTAACCGCAAGGGTCACGGAGGTATCAAACCCAAAAGTGTAGTCAGTAGAGGAAAGGTCATTATCCATAGTTTTTGGCACACCCACAATTTTCATCTTGTATTCCTTGCACAGTTTATTGGCCACGCCTAATGTATCTTCACCACCCATAGCTATCAATCCCTCAAGCTTTAGTTTGTTCATATTATCCAGACATCTCTCTACGCCTTTTTCCACCTTATAAGGATTAACCCGGGAAGTCCCCAGTATTGTCCCTCCTTTGTCCATTAAGTCTTCCACTTCGGAAATTCCCAGAGCTTGAATTGAACCTTCAATTAACCCCTTCCATCCTTCGTTTATTCCCAATACTTCCCAGCCGAAATCCATCGCGCGCATTACACATCCCCGGATTGCTGCATTCAAACCTGGCACATCTCCTCCCCCGGTCAATATTCCAATCCTCATACCTATTCTTGGTTTACCCCCTTTCCCTTTTTACTTTTAACAAATGCCTTTCAATTTACGCTTTACCCGCGCATCCAAAAACTTTTATTCTATCCTTTACCACTTCCTTCAGCAATCGTTTCGAAACTTCAAGTATCTTTCGCGGGTCCACCTCTTCTGGTTTCTCCTTTAGAGCCTTCCTCATTCCGTTAACAAAAGCCATATTCAACTGGGTAGCCACATTGATTTTACAGAGTCCTTCCTTGATGCCCTTTCTCATCTCATCATCCATTACCCCGCTTGAGCCGTGCAGAACGAGAGGAATCTTTACCAATTCGGCAATCTTCCTGATTCGCTCATGGTCCAGCTTAGCCTCTTTTGTCTTCATTCTGTGAACACTCCCTACAGCCACTGCCAGTGAGTCCACGCCAGTATCCTGAACAAACCTCAAAGCCTCCTCGGGTTCAGTCATTGCGGCCTCTACTTCTTCCACAGTAATATGGTCTTCCGTGCCCGCAATCTTGCCTATTTCTCCTTCTACAGGAACACCCACCGCATGCCCCATCTCCACTACGCTCCTGGTAATGGAAACATTCTCTTTATAAGGAAGTTTGGAACCGTCAAACATCAAGGAGGTGAATCCCATGCGCAAACATTGGACATTTTGTTCAAAATCTGTCCCATGGTCCAAATGCAGAGCAACGGGAACCTTAGCCACAGCCGCAGCGTTTTTGACTATCGCTACCACATTTTCCAGCCCCGCATATTTAATTGCACCCTGGCTGGCCTGTAAAATCACAGGCGCGTTCTCCTCCTCTGCCGCTTCAATAATCCCCTGCACCATTTCAATATTGTTGGCGTTAAAAGCTCCCACGGCATACTTCTCTCTCATAGCTTTGTTCAGGATTTCCTTTGTGGTCACTAATGGCATCTCCTTCTCCTTTCTCGTCAAATTGCCAAGATTTGGGCCAATTTATAAAGGTTCCTATCTATCTCTTTCTTATATCTTACCGAATATTCCAAAGGGCGAACTACGATTTGGCCTCTCTCCCATCCTACCATTTTAGCCGACTTCGTTTTAGTCAAAACTTTCACCGCATGATGCCCGAAAAGGTTAGCCAAATTTGCGCTACGGGCAGTAGGAGAGCCACCACGCTGAACATAACCAATAACGCTAACCCTCACTTCATAGTTGGTAAGGTCTTTTATCTGATGCGCTATGGCATAGGCTGTGCCTGCTCCTTCTGCCATAACGATAATAGTGCTCTTCTTACCGGCCTTGCTTCCCTTTTTTAGTTCCTGGGAAATTTTAGTCAAACTATATTCTATTTCTGGAAGCAAAATTACTTCTGCCCCACAAGCCAACCCAACAGCAAGTGCAATAAACCCTCTCTCCCTTCCCATCACCTCAATAATAAAGATTCTCTCATAGGAGGAAGCAGTATCACGGATTTTCTGGATGGCCGACAAAGCTGTATTTACCGCTGTGTCGAAACCTATAGTCTCTTCTGTCCCGGCGATATCGTTGTCAATACTTGCCGGAATGCCGACGACGGGTATCCTGCTCGCTTGATAGAGCTCCATCCCTCCTCTAAAGGCACCATCTCCTCCTATTGTAATTAAGCCATCAACCCCATTCCTCTTCAACACAGTAGCTGCCTTCTCTATCCCTTTCTTAGTCTTTATCTCTTCGCATCTCTTTGTCTTCAATATCGTCCCACCCCAGCTGATGATTCCGCTAACTGACCTTACATCCATCCTTGTTTTCTTATCTTCAATCAGTCCCCAGTACCCCTCCTCAAATCCCAGTACCTCAAAGCCAGAATAGATCGCCGAGCGGACTACAGCACGAAGACAAGCATTCATTCCCGGAGCGTCACCACCGGCAGTGGTAACAGCGATCTTTCTCATTTACCTTGTTCCTCTATTTCAGTCTTTTCCTTTTCAATCGGCTCCAATTCTACGAATTCTCCCAGTGCGCGAAACTTTTGGTATCTTCTTGTCAAGAGTTCTTCTACAGGGAGACTCTTCAACTCACTAAGATAGCTTTTCAGTTTTTCCACCAATTGCTTCCCCACAAACCCTATATCCCGATGCACTCCACCCAGGGGTTCTTCAATTATCTCGTCAATTACTTTTAACTCCAACAAATCTCGCGCAGTTAACTTTAGTGCCTTGGCCGCCTCCGGGGCTTTGGCCGCATCCCTCCAGAGGATAGAAGCACAGCCTTCAGGAGAAATGACCGAGTAGATAGCGTTCTCTAACATCAGGACCTTGTCCCCAACACCTATTCCCAGAGCTCCTCCACTACCTCCCTCTCCAATGACCACCACAATAATCGGAACCTCCAATTCCGACATAACTTTCAAATTTCGGGCAATTGCCTCAGCCTGGCCTCTCTCTTCCGCACCAATCCCCGGATAAGCTCCTGGAGTGTCTATAAAACTGATGACTGAAATTGAAAATTTCTCAGCCAATTTCATTATCCTCAATGCTTTACGATAGCCCTCTGGATGGGGCATTCCGAAATTTCTCAGCATGTTCTCTTGAAGGTTCCGACCCTTCTGATGACCAATAACTGCGACCGTTTCATTCTCAAATTTGGCCATCCCGGCCACTATAGCGCGGTCGTCGGCAAAACCTCTGTCTCCCCGCAGTTCCACAAAGTCAGTCATCAGTAAATTTATGTAGTCCAAAGTATAGGGCCGTTTAGGGTGGCGCGCTAACTGAACCTTTTGCCAGGGAGTTAGGTTACCAAAGATTTCTTTCTTGAGTTCATCGCATTTTTTCTCCAGGCTCATTATCTCGTTGGAGAAGTCTACTTTTTCATTAGCACCAAGATTTTTTAGCTCTTCAATTTTCTTTTCCAGTTCTACAATCGGCCGTTCAAAATCTAACCCTTCAACCTCTGCCAATGCAATCTCCTTTTCTCAGAATGAACTCATATATCCAATACGAAAGATACGGTCAAACTTATCGGCAACATCTTTTCCATCCAATTCAATGTTCAGGCTCGGAGTTATGAAATAACGTATGCCCATATTTATTCTGTTCTGGCTTCCTCCCCCCAAATTATCAAATTCTAACATTGGGATTACACTCTCACCCAGCCTGGAAAAAATACCGATGAATCCTCTCACTCTGAATTGTTCAAAGTCGTAACCATTTATCCCGGCGGAAGCCTCCAGACCGGGAAAGAAATTCTCTTTACTCAAGACTATAAAGAATCCCTTTTCTCTGTGTTCATATTTTCTATCTCTATATTCTCCATAACCCTGGTCATCGTAACCAACGCCGATTGCCGGGAGGTGTTCACTTCCGCCGAAAATATGAAACTTTACAAAAAGCCGTGGTCGCCTGAGCTTCATACTATTATTGCCGATGAGATTTTCAGTATCCAGATTGACTCCCAGGTTCATATGCTCCAATACCCCAAAAAATAGGCCGACGAGAAGCCCACTATTATTCTCACCTCTACTACCTTCAAAGTTATAGAAGCGGAAGTTCACATTATACCCACTCTGTTCAACAATCCGTGGCGTGGGAGTATCAACTAAATCGCATACTTCTCCCGCTAATACCAAGGAATAAGTGCCAGAAAAGCAGGTAATAATCAAGCATATCAATAGCGTTAGTAGAAAGTATCTTTTAAGCATATTTAACTCCTTTTGTCAATTTCCCTAAAGGCCTTAACACCGTGATAATCCTAACAGATTTCATTTATCTTGTCAAGGTTTCCTCATCTTACTCAGTCTTTAGCAGCGCGTCTATCTCACCCAGTTTCTTTTTGGCTAATTCGTTTCCCGGGTCAACCTGTAAGACTTTCCGGAACTCCTCTTGTGCCAGGTCCACCTTTTTCAACTCTAAATAGGCGAGCCCGAGATTATTGTGGGCTCCTATATTGAATGCAGGAGAAAGTTCGGTTACCTTTTTGTATTCTCTTATTGCTTCTTCTATTTTGCCCTCACTAAAATATATATTGCCCAGATAGAGGTGTGCCTTTGCGTTTCCAGGAGCAAGCTGCACAATCTTCTCGTAGGTTTCCTCCGCCTTGTTCCAATCTTTATTTCCTACATATTTTTCCCCTCGTTCAAATAGAAGTCTAATTTCGTCAACTTCTCTCCCAGGACCACCTTTTGCTTCCAGCTGCGCCTGCACGTAGGAAAGATTTGTCTTAGCTTTCTCATTTTCGGGCTCAAGGTCCAATATTTCCCGGTACTCCTGAGCAGCCTTCTCCCATTCTCCAGTTCTCACAAATATCTGGGCGAGATAGGAGCGGGTAGGCACCGAGAGAGGATTTATCTTGATTGATTTATTCAGTGACTCAATTGCCTCTGGTATTTTCCCCGTCTCTCCATACATAATCCCTAAATTTGAATATATCTCATCGTAACCCGGATTTGCTTCTATCGCTTTAAGATACGCCCAAATGGCTTTCTCCTTGTCATTTACCCGCGCATATGCGTTCCCCAGTTCATAATTATTGTCAACATTTAGAGGATAAATCTTATAAGAAAGCTCACACTCCCTAACTGCATTTGCTAACGTGGCGTTGCTTTTTGCATATTTAAAACCCTTGAAATAGTGGACTTCACCTCGAAAATATCTCACATTAAAGATAACGATACCGAGAATAATTATTGCTGAGAAAACATTAAGAAAATAAACAAGTAGTCTATTCATCCGCAATCTATGTTCTAACATCTGGTTTCTCTGAGATATTCCCACCACAAATCCCATTGCCATCCAGAAGAGAAGGGCGGGCATAGGAAAATGGAGAGAGACATTCAGCATATTGTCTATGAGTATTCCAAAAATGCTCGCCAGGAATCCCAGAACAAGCATCTGGTGATACTCACTGGTAAGCTTTCTGTAACTGTCTATTCCCATTTTAAAGAAGACGGTGAATAACCAGACGTAGATTCCCAAGCCCACAATTCCCGTCTGAACAGCTATCTCTAATATTTCATTATGAGCATTGTTGGCATGGGTGCGAAAAGGAGAATACTTCTCTATCTTGAGAAATCTTCCTTGATGAAATGGATAGATAATCTCAAGATTCCCCCAGCCCTGACCCAGGAGAGGACTCTCCTTAAACATAGAGTAGGCTGCTTCCCATATTAGAAATCTCTGAACATAAGCCATCTGTTTAAAGTCGGCAATGCTCTTAACCTTATCCGTAACGAGCTTCGCCACCATAACTTTCTTCTCGCCTTGTTGACCGACTCTAACGGGATAGAGCAAAATCAGAAATAGAAGACCCAAGAGAAAAATTAACCACTTTCTGTTCCTCAAAAGCAGTGAGCGGTGGCAAGAGATGAGGAAGAAGGCAAGGAAAAGTGAAGCGGAAAAAAGCCCTAACCAGGCGCTCCGCGTGTGGGTCACCAAGAGTCCAATGAAGTTAACTCCGAAAAGCCCGGCAAAAAAGAGTTTCCTTATCGGAGACTTTTCGAAAAATGCCAGAACCGCTATCACCGGCAGGACCAGAATTAGAAAACTCGCCAGGAAATTAGGATTGCCAAAGGTGGAGACGCTGCGAGTGCCAAAGGGCTCTATTTTCCCGGGCCATATCGGTTCAATCCCTTTGAACTGAAGTATTGCATAAAAGGAGGCTACCGTCCCTACTATGAAGCCAATATATAGTAGTCTCTTGATATTTCTTTCTTCGCGAACGAGATAGACGGTTAAATAGAAGATTACTATGCAATTGAGAAACAGGAACAGGATAGTTCTTCCGCCAAAGGAAAGAATAGCCAGTTTCATTTCCGGATGAAGGGAGAATGAGTAAGCGATTGAAAGTAGGGAGACCAGAAAGAAAAAGAGAAGCGGTTTATCCAGGTATGTTCTGGGCCAAGTGAACTCTTTTTTAAGATTACTCTTGAGAACCCAGATAGCCAAAATCAGGGATAGACCAATCCCGAGCACAACACCTTGAATAACATAGGGGTTACGGGTAGTATCGGTAAGAAAGATAAGAGGGCAGATTAAGAGGATGAGAAAAAAAATATTTCTTATTATGCGGTCCAGATCCATTTCTATAATGGAAAAAACCGCCGCTCGCCAAAAAATAAGGCTAAGCTGGCGGAGAGAATAAGACTAAAAGTCAATCTCCAAGATTGAGCTTTTTATCTTTAACCTGTTCAACTATTGATTTTGCCTGTTTATCTTCTGGGTCCAACTCCAACACCTTCTCCCATTCTTTGAGAGATAGGTCGTATTTTTTTACGTTCCAGTAAAAAGTAGCAAGGCTCCTGTGGGCACTAATATTGGAATTGTCCAGTTCCAGTGCCTTACGATAGTAATTTTCTGCCTCAGGAAGTTTCTTCTCCATAAAATAGACATTAGCCAAATTGACATACGCCTCGCCCAGTTTGGGATTCCACTCTATGGCCTTCTGATAGACCTCCTCTGCCTTAGCCCATTCTCCCTTCTGCACATAGCACCAGCCCATCTTGAAATATGTGGGTGCATATACAGGGTCAAGGTCCAGGTACTTTCTGAAATCTTCTATAGCCTTATCCCAATCATTCAATTTGGTATAGAGTGATCCTTCCTGGAAATGGACCTGTACATAATTGGGAGCCAGCTTTTTCAAGTCAGCGTATTTCGCCAGCGCCCTTTCCGCATCAGTACGAGGCTCTTCGTTCCTTTCTTTTGACCAATCCGGATTCAGCAATTTATATAACGAAGGAAAGAAATATTTCTGGCGCAGGTCCAGAGAATCCCAGCGAGGGTCGTAAACCTTCTTCATATCCCATCTGTCATTATAGACATTTCCCATAAAATAGTGAGTCATCGCATAATATGGATTATTTCTGAGGACAGTCTGATACTCTGGTAAGGCCTTTTCCCACACCCCGGCTTTAGAATAAGCAATAGCAATGTTGTGGTGGATATCGGCTATAAAGAAGCGCCTGAAGAAGAGAACCAGGAATAGGGTGAGAATTATGACTATGGTTTGGGTTATCCTTCGGAAGTAACCACGGGTAGGTAACTCGGCTCTCCTATTTTCTTCTGGGCTCGGGTTATCCTTCCCACCTAATATCTGACTACCCAAGAGTCCCAGGAAAAGCCAGAAAACGAACCCAGAAGATACAAACCTCATATTCACGCACATCAGGTTGTGTACCAGAAGTCCAAAAAGACCTGCCAATAGACCAAGAAGCAAATAGGGACGCCTCGTCAACTTGTCCAACCGATACGCCGTGGCCAACTTTGAAATCTTCTTAGGGTGGGGATTTAATTGTGAAGTCCTCCCGGAAGGAGTGGTTTGTGCCGAATAGCCAGTAACTTGCTTTAGCCTCTTGATTCCAGTGTAAAAGAATATGGTCAATAGCCAGAGAAACATTCCCAGCCCGACTATCCCCTCATCGTACCAGACCTCAATGAATTCATTCTCTGGATGGTCTGTTTCCGTATTGTGTTTCCCCTCAATATGGAATATCTCCGGACGCCGGAAAGCAGGATAGACTATTTTAAAAGTCCCAATCCCTGTTCCGAGTATTTTATGAATTAATTCTTTTTTAGCTGTGGACTTAATTCCAGTGCCCTCCTCAGGATAATCCCTGACCATTTCCAGAGTGGAAAGCCAGGTAAATACCCGGAAACGCACCGAGTCTATTCTTTGTCGGAGAAGGAAAACTACTGCCAGCGAGGTACCAAGAAGCACCACTGAGAGAAAAAGCGCCAGGAAAAGTTTCTTCTGCTTCCTTGTCGCAGGAACGATAAAAAGTGTGGTAGCAACGGCGAAGAAGGATGCTCCTGCCGCAAAGCCAATATAGGCAGCCTTGGTCCTGGTCATGAGAACATTAACCAGAACAGTAAACAGAAAGAGAACCAGAAGTTTCTTAGACTTCATTTTCAACAGCACCATTAAAAATACGGACAAGAGGATTAGAAAAAAGAAAGCATGACTCTTATTTTCAACAAAAAAGCGAAAGGCCATCGCTCCCAGACTCCCGATTCGCATTAGCCCTTCCTTTCCCAGGAATTGCATAAAGCAGTAAAGGACACCAATGGCCGAGACCAGAGCCAAAGAGAGAACCACCCTTCTGGTATCTCTCAAATCGGAAAAATCGAAAAATGTCAAAATTAGAGGAGTAACCAGTACCAGAAAAGCGGCAAAGAAGTTGGGATTACCAAAAGTGGAGAATATCCTATCTCCAAAAGCTCCCTTCCAGATAAATGGGTCCAAATCCATGAATTGAACCAAACCATAGAAAACGGCGATAAATGTCGCCGCAAGTATCCAGCGAAACATTCTATTTACTTTTTCCGGACTATTAAACTCAACGAGGGCAATTAGAAAAATCCCTATATAGAGAACTCTCCTGGTAAGCTCTTCAAAGCTGGTAAACTTGAACGGCGAAATGGAGAAAGAAACAATACCGGAAAGGAGGAAAAATAGAGCAGGAATCGCATAGAGCCGCTGTTCTCTATTTTCCACGAGTTTTCCTCTCTCAATTACCTTGACCAGCCAGGCGGCCACGATAATCGTAGCGCCGATATGGAGAAGTGTAATTTTTATCTGACAGGAATCGTAGGTCTTTAGATAAAAGGATAGAGCAATGAGGAAAGCCAGAATTGGCAACCCAAACTCTATAACAATATTGCAACATCTAATTAATTTTTTACTCATAATTCTTACAAATATTTTAACACAATTTCCCCAAAAATTCAATAAAAATTCGGGGACACAAATTCGGGGACACAATACTTAATTATCTTACTCGTTTCCCTTTCTCCTTTTCTAATTAAGTATTATGTCCCCGGAATTTCAAGGAATTTCAAGAATTTCAATAATTTCAAAATTTCAAAATATCTAAAATTTCTCTTTCCTTAGTCTCTTCCAATCCCTTGACTATTCTCTTCTGCCATTCTTGAGGAATTGAATGAAAAGTTTGATTAATAATATCTTTTTCGCCTTCATTAACCAGAGCCTTAAGAATCCTTATTGCAATATTTCTGTCTTTCATGGCTTTGTCTTTTTTAATTCTTCGTTGAAAAACAATCAATTTGTGCAAGGAAAAGTTCGCAGGATGAGGTAAGCTTAAATGGAAATCTTCCACCTTAACTTTAATGGTACTATCAGACAGGAAATTTAGGAATCTTAAGGGAATAGCATTTATGCCTAATTTAGGTAGGGGGTAAGGTTTGTCAGAGCCTTTACCCTTTTCCGGAACCAAGAATTCAACAACTAACCTTGGATGCTCCAGTCTAATATAACCATGGGGACCCTTGAAGCCAACAACGAAACCCAAGTCCTTCAATAACTCTGGAACATCGACCTTTTGTTGGATTTTGGAAGGTATCGGAACCAAAAAGTCGATATCTCGGGTTTTAATAGAGGGAACATATTCTCTTCTTCTAAAATATTCTTTGTAAAAAGGAATACACCAACTGCCGATAAGTACAATATTTTTTAGAACCCCAGTCCTATTTAGTCTTCTCAAAATCTCCAGACACAATTCATACTGCTTCTTTTCCACGCAAGGAACTCCTTAAGAACTTAATCTGTTTCCTCACCTGTGATAGCAATTTCCTATACTTGGCTCTATATTCTTTTGCCTGTCTGTATTTTTCTATCTCTTTTTCGGATAGTTCACTACCCTTATATTTGAATTTTACCTTCCCGCCTTCTCTCAGCACGAGATAATAATACTCAAGTCCCTTGATTTTCTTTCTTATCAGACTTCCTTTGGGTAGCTTAGCCAATTCTCTCTTATAATCCTTTTCCATCTGAAGAGAATTTTCAAGTTCCTCTCTCAAAACTCCTTTTATTATGCCCATGGTTCTTTCCTCCAAATATTTATTACCATACAAGTCCATTCCTATTATATATTGTATGGTAACAGATGTCAATAGTTACCATACAGTCTCAAAAATTAGCAACAATGTATAGTAACAGTGGAGGCCTCAATCGCCCTATATTTTTTCTTATCTCGACCCTAGTCAAATTACGACAATAAAAAGGCCGTATTGTCCTTAAAAACAGATAATACGGCCTCAGTTTCTATTGATGTAAAGCCGACGGTTGGATTTGAACCAACGACCTACGGTTTACGAAACCG
>Ga0315312_1000370_pt1 | contig 58923 bp, 55 predicted proteins | sample TDP7_MG_FD_203629 | JGI IMG/M metagenome (GOLD analysis project Ga0315312, IMG submission 203629) | Freshwater sediment microbial communities from Lake Towuti, South Sulawesi, Indonesia - TDP7 | ecosystem: Environmental > Aquatic > Freshwater > Lake > Sediment | place: Indonesia: South Sulawesi... | reverse complement strand
GAAAGAGCTGGTCATACCGCCTATAGCGCTCTTTGAACTAGTGATAGTATGCATGAGTGAAAACAAGACTGTAGACGTCATCATCGAAACTCTGGAGCTCATCAAGGATGTAGCTTCTAGGTACAAATTGGAGATCTTGGACTTCAACCTTGATCAACTCATCAAAGGCTTGACCGTATACAAGGAGTTTGAGAGAGGATTCTTCGATTCACTGCTTGCGGGTTCAGCTTTGGCTCATGATAATGTCATCCTAGGAGACGATGATGCATTCTTGAACATTCCAAACCTGAAGAGATCAAAATTCGGCCAATATTCAAGCGAACTCAGGAAACGCTAACCGGGCCCTATCAGGTCTACAGACTTCGCAATTGTTGCATCGCCATATTTCTTGTCATGGTTCCGCGAACTCATTTTCGCCACAGATCTAGAACCTTGTTGAACATCACAGCGCCCATAGTTCTATGGGAATCTATGAAGAGATTCTCTATCGTTTTCAATATTAAAGGATCGATATGATAAAGACGATAGCGAAATCTCTAGGGATAGAGGAGATCAAAGTAGATGTCCCCATGCAGAGCATGGGGGGCTTTCTTCACCTATACCCCGAAAGTAAATTATTTCTCTTGATTCCAGAGCTGATTGAAGCTTATTTGAAGAAGACGAGCCGTGAAACTAATTGCTTCTGTCAAGGAATCCTACGGAGGCGGCGAGGTTTCCCCTTCAATGTTCGAGGCGCCGTATCAGACCGGTTGCATGATAGCGCCTCTAACCAATCGCTGCGGAAGAGGGATCATCAATTTGTCAGTGTTTCAATTCTGACTATGTTCTCGAGTCCTCTCTTTTCGCGCCGTACCTTCTGATGAAGCTCCAATCTGTCTAGGATGCGGCTTAGCGCATATTCCTCGATGCCAACTGCTTCAGCTAACTCCTTCTGGTTGGTGGCATTATGTGTCTCAAGAAACTGGATGACCCTCAAAGCGTGAAGTCGAGGCTGGGACGATTTCGGAAAGATTTCAGTTAGCTCTTCTTCCCGGTCGGAGAGTAGTTGCTCATCAGTTACGCTCTTTCTAACATCCTCTTCTGTAATCGTCTCTACGCTCTCTAGGTGACACTCGAGGCTTAGATGGATGTATTTGAGGAAACGCCTAAAGATTCCTCGGCTCATCCTAGCGACGAGAAGGAGGCTCTCACCGGAGAATGGGAATGCGCTGCCATGTATCTTCTTGTAGGCCTCGACGAGTTCCAGTGGCTTGAAGGGTTCCAGTTTGACGACCTCCATCTTGCCGAACAAGAAATGGTCGCGGAACATCTCCTTCTGTATGAAAATAACCAAGTTGGCCTTCCCCGATGCTTCACAGAGGTTTCTCCAAAGCGTCTGAATGGTTTCGAGGTCGCTAACCATCAATCGTCTGTCGGTTCTGCTGTAGTCTGGCATATCGATCAGAATGTTTGACGCCGCCCGGAATACAGCCAGAGCCGTATTCCACCGGGCTTTGCGAACCCGTAGCTTGCCAAGATGGAGCTCAGCCGCCTCGATGCTAAGCTCCGTTCCGTAGGGGAGCCTCGCAGGTTTGAAAGTGAGAAATGAGTTTAAGGCTTGGGCGTAGGTGTTCCGAAAGAATATGGTCGTCCAATTGGGTAGGGGATAATCGCCACTCAAGAAACGACTCATCTCTCCCCAATTGACTGCAACCAGCTCTTGGTTCATCGCATCCTTCCTGGACTCCGCTTGCTTCTCACTAATATGCCGTATGCGGAGAGCGTCAGCGATTTGTGGTTCCAGGTAATCAAATTCGAGTGCCTGTAACGCTGAGGTTTTCCCTACGCCCTGAACGCCAACAACCGCGACCAGCTTTCGTCGTGATGATTTGAGTAGCTCATCACGAAGCCTTATGATGCTTTTCGGCCAGACGTAGTTTACAAGAGTCCAAGCGTGATGGCGCTCCTCCGCCGTGAGGCAGGAGGCCCAGCTTCGAATCTGACCAAGCTTGTCCTCGGATCTTAGCTGTCCCTCATTCGGCGACATTTCTGAATCTTCCAATGGGGTGCTTCTCAGGCTCTTTCTCAGTCTTCTCGCCCTTGGATAGTGGACAACTGACCGGCTGAATGCTGAAGCCAATGTGAATCTTTAAAGATCCTGCTTGGTCTACTGAAGATGCTTCTAATCGACCCGATGTGCTTACGGGTCCTCACGATCTTCTCCGTCATCTCTCCCTTCTCCTTCTCTCTCTTGAACTCAGCCAACTTTTTCTCCAGCTCAATCAGCCGCTTTCGGTGCTCTCTATCGCTCAACATCGACAACTCCTCTAGCTTCTTGTTCATCCCAACTCACGGGAGATGCAACTTGAAAGCAAGCTCGCTAAAGACTCGACGAGCTTCTCCTTTCTCTCGTATGCTTGCTTGTTCACGATTGCTATCAACTGGTTCGCTACTTGCTTGTAGGGCTCAACACATTGACTTACAGCGTAGTCCAAAAATTCATGGCGTAGAGTCTTCAAAGCCTCCTCTAGACTCTGGGAGTAGACATGTATGGTGTTTCCCTTTACCTCTCCATCGAGGTTGGAATCCTTTTTCGGAGTCCAAACAACTTTCAAGTCGTAACCTTGATTCAGGAGACCCTGAAGCTTCTTCAACTCCTCACTGAGCTTAGCCTCACCCATGCGCTTCATCTTTACACGAAGCCCTCCGATCAAGCCAAATCTGACAAAATCATTCCCGAAGCCCATTAACGAAAGAGCTCTCTGCGCGGCTCGAAGAGAGAACTTGCTTGAGCAGTTCCAGAAGCTCGAGAAGTCTGCAGCCGATTAGATTCCAAGTTTGAAACGTCGACGTCATGCCGGACTTCAAGTCCAACAGCTCCCTCTCAATATTCGACAGAGTGGCGGGCATCATGAGGTAGTCCAAGGCAGACTTGGGATCCAGCCAATCGATCTCCCCAAGACCTTCAGACCGATCCATCTTACCGCTAGGACCGCTGACCGCGAGATATCGCGTCACCTCGCCGGCTACTGGATCCATGATAGCCCAATGAGGATCCCTAGCTAAAGCAGGCCTTCCCAGCTTCATACGAAACTTGCTCTCCAAATAATCCGCTAAACGATCGCACTCCTGAAACGCATACAGCAAGAGCTCAAACGGATTCCGTCCTTCAACCACATCCGCATAGACAAGAACATGCCCGGTGGTCAACTCAACCTTCAAGCCTAGCTCGGAGCCAACCCATCTCTCCCAATTCTGCATGGCAACCTTCCTCCAATCCACAGGCACTCCAGGACCCACCAAAACAGGAAACTTCAAACAAACATTATGCAACCTGAAAAGACGACCACCCCCGCCAAGACCGCCCTCACACCTAGTGAGAAACCTTTGACCTGTCCCTGTGATCGAATAGAAGACTGGGCTTCCCTCTTGGCGTCGCAGGTATCCGAGCTCCACAAATCGCCTACAATAGTAGTGAATATGCTGCTTTGAGAGGCCTAGGATACGGGCTGCCTTGCTCGGATAGTTGCCCTGAACAATCAACTTGAGTATGGGAAGGGCTCTCTCAGCCAGGATCCTCCTAGAAGTAAAAGGATCCGAGTAAAAACCTTTGACTCGAGTTCCGCTGTGGAATTTACGAGGCGTCAAAGGCATCACTCAGCTCCTGAACCCTATGCGAGAACTTACATCTCCCCTTTCAATTCCTTAATCTTCTCGAGGAGCAATTGCTTCTCCGACTTCTCGATCGCCAAGTCTCGGCGGAAAGCATCCATGTCAAGGTAGCTCTCTATCGCCTCTTTGAGAAGGGTCCGTAGAACTGAGGGAGGCAGCGCATCGAGCTCAACCGCAAAGCCTCCATGACTCGTAACGAAGCTCTTGTATCGAGGGTCCTGCTTCTTAGCCGGCATCGGCGGCAGCTTGTATTCATCCACCTGCTCTCCGGTTAACGCTAACCTCTTGAATTCAAGCTCGACACCCAGCCTATGGAAGCGACTCTCAAGATCCCGAGATATATCTGTGCCAGAGGGGTCATAGTCGCCAAGATAGAGTAGAACCAAGTCTTTGTCTGAAAATCTCTTGAATCTTTCGACAGCTTGAAATGTTATCGGCCAGCTGGCGTATCCCCTACCTACGAAAAGTGAAACATTGTATTCCGCAGTAACTGGCCACAATACTCCCTGAAGAGCCTGCTTCTCAACCCAAACTATTAGGTAGACAAGCTGATCTATCCAAGTGTCTCGAAAATAGTAGTCAACCTCCTTCGTCAGAAATGTAGCTACATTCTCGTAAAGACTCAATTCTAGAGGCCTACGGGTCAGGTCTACAAACCATTCAAAAGGTAGGATCCCCGCCTTTCTGGCCCTAACGAGAATCTTGACGAGCCTGCTATATGATCGCTCTGCATTCGGAGTCACCCCGACGCTGACCAAGTGGTAGAAGGTCTGCCGAACTGTAACGGGATGCTCTCTCTCAGCGAAATCCCTTGCCAAGCTGAGGAGCTGCAGAACCTCAGGTCTGGGATGCCAATCCTCAAGGACAATGGTCAAGCCTCGAGGTAGCCCCCATTCTTTAGAGCTTCGGTCACAGCCTCTTCTACGATGGCTTCCTTCTTCAATCGCCTACTCTCCGCTGCCTTCTCTAGAGCCGAATAGACGCAGTGAGGAAACGTCACCAGCACCGGCAGCTTCCTTTCAGGATCCAGCGAGCGTCCTTTCTCTTCTCTCAGAACCTGCTGGATCTCACAGTCATTCTTCAGTGGCAAGAGACGTTGAGCAATTTCGAGCTGCCTCTCACGTGGAAACCTAGCTACCTCGATCGCTTTCTTGTAAGAGAGGCCTTGCTCTCCTTGTCGGAGTTCCACCGTGGAACTGACGAGCTTTCTTACAGATTGATCTAAGTCGTTGAGGCTATTCCACTGGCTCAATGTCGACTTTGGAACGGCATACTTCTGATGGATGGCTTCGAGACTTCCAAGCCTTGCAATTAGCTCCTTAACTACTCTCGCCTTGTCGAGAGGATGGACATCCTTCCTTAGAATCGTTTGTATAAACGAGAACTCTTGAGCTTGGACATCATCTCCTACGCCCGGGAGGATCAGGCAGGGCAGAACCTTTAGACCTATCTTCCTAGCTGCTAGAAAACGCCTCTGTCCATCAATGATTCGATAGCCGTCCCCTGAACAGTAAACATGAAGAGGCTCTCTAATTCCATCCTTCTCAATTGAAGGGATAAGGGCGTCAGCTTCAACCTCAAGTTTACGAATATTTCCATCGGACACGGAAAGCCTACTTAAGCCTATGTCCTTCAGCTCTCCGGCCCGCAACTTCTCAACGCCTCTCAAGAAGCTTGCAGAAAGCTCTGCGGCCAGAGAAAACCTCTAATGCCTCAGATAGATTCGCGATGAGATAGCGTTTACACTCGCTATCAGCGATCATTATTATGATCAAGTTCTTGTCTCGGTTAGCTGCAAGATAGCCTCGAGACCTCCAAGCCCTCTCCCTAGAACCTTGACTCACCTGCAGTTCCCCTCGAGTCTTCGCAATCTCGCTTCTATTCCTCTGGGCATGAAAGTCTCTTGATCGATCCCTGCTGATTCTCTTCTCTCGAGATCCTGATACTGCCGTCTGCAAGCTTCTCAATCTGCAGCTCAGCCTGTCCCTCTACGCCCAAAAGTTCCAGGATCCTTTTCGCAAACCGCTGTAGACTGAGTACGGGAAGATCCATGGCCTCTCACTTATCCTGGTCGATTTCCTTCAAGAATTTCGATAATGCTTCACGTATCAAACGCGACTTGCTCTTTCCCGTCTTTTCCGCAGCTTTGTTCAGTAGTTTAAGCTCATGAGGTTCGACGAGGATTGAGGTTTGAATTTTCCTTGTCAATCTAGTTTACCTTGAGGTACTGCATATCATATGACATATATATAGCTTGAGTATCCAACTAATACCTCTTGATGATCCAACATGGTCTTTCCGTCGCAGGCGAACGAGACCAAGACCGCGATTCTACAAGCCTTGGAAAAGTGTATGTCTCCGGAGAAAGGCATAGGATACAATAAGCTATTCGATCTCGTCCAAAATAGAGTCGGCGGAAGCCGGAGAACCTTTCACAAATACCTCAATGAGCTTGTTTCCATCGGGGCCGTAAGGAAGGATAAGGACCCGAGACATGGCGTAGGCGTCGTAATCTACAGGACAGAATCTGCAGCTCAAGAAGAGGTCTTGATTGAATTTGCAGAGCGATTAGCCGCCATGAGTAAGATGCAACCTTATGCAAAGAGGCTTACGGACACGTACCGCCCAGAAGGCGCACCGGTTCAATGGAAGAAGGCTTGGAAGCTAATTCTACTTTCAGACATTCTAGGAAGAGCGTTAGCAAATCTCATGCCCGAGCCCAAACCGGGATGGCATGCATTCGCTAGATTCATCGAAGTTGGGCCTACGGGGAAGTTGGTGATCGATCAGATCTCCGAGGATGGATCGGTAACCGACAGACTTGAACTTTCGGTGGCACTTAAAAAATAAGGAAGCGATCCTCGAGGCGCTCGTGAAGACAGGATAGAAGAATCTGGAAACGCTCCAGAGAAGAGAAAGAGGTATCACTTAAGAATGCAGGACCTATGCACGGCACGAAGCTTGAGTGAACGCTTCTTGAGATAGGCTGTGAAGAGTAACAAATCCTTGGGCTGTGACGTCATGATGGCTAGGATATGTCTCGGCAGTACTGAGATCGATGGTGAAATAAGGGGCTTGGATGAGAGAAGTCAAAGTAGCCAGCTTCTTCTAGACCATTCTAATTACTTGCGTCATAGCTTCTCGGGTTCGCAATCGGTCTGCGGTTAAATTGGAAGTTGACCCGTTGCGCACCACAAAGACGCCACTCTTGAGACTCAGTAGGCCAGATGAAGGTTGGCGGCTCATCACAAGAGTTTGAGTTTCAAGATGGAAGCTGTGAAGCCTTCTCTTTATACTCGACTATTATGCGCCTGACGGTTGCGCTTAACGATGAGTCCTGCCAGCGCTTCTGTTGCGTTTCAAGCCATTTCCAGAGGCCATCCGGCAGACTTATGCTCCGGCCTTGAAAGCATGGGCGTTCAGCTGAATATAGAGGCGGTCTCCCTGGACGGCTGGAGTTACTCATCTATAACCCCGAGCGCCTGCATCTCTTCCTCGCTTAAGAATCCTAGTTTAGCGAGCTCCATCCGCAAAGCTCGCCTGATGAAGCTTGAGGGGTCCTCGCCTCTAGCCCTAGAGACCTTCACTAGGAGCGCTAGGTCCCTCTTGGTTAGGCGGATGCTTAAGTTCTCAGTCAATCTCTCACGTGTATCGGGAAGCAAACGCTGAACGCTCAAACATTAAGCATCCAAACGCCCGTCCATAAAGGTTTGTAATACAAAGCTTCATGATGAGCTCCATTCAAGTTGCTATGGCAATATGCAAGGAGAATCAAGAGGCCGAGGGCCCATGGGAACGGGTCAGAAAGGCCATTTTACGCGGTTTGAAAATAAATCAAAAAATCAAGTTTCAAATCCGCGGGAGGTAATTAAGAGAAGGTGGTGTGGACGCATTCGACATCGACCAGGGCAAGGTATGGGAAGAGAGCGAGTAGCTTGAACAAAAATATAGGCGGATGATCAAGGCCAAACGAAAAAGACGTCAGATTTGAGGATGGGGTATCCATCCGCATCTACTCAGAGATCCTTCAAGCCGAATGCCAGACTGCGTGACGCCTCATGCAACGGCTCGTGGTTAAGATCCTCTGTTATCTCTCATCTCGGATGCTTCTTCTTTACACTTGCGGGGTCTCAGCATGATTATCCGGGGATCCCCTATATGAAAGTGGTCTGGATGCTTTCGACTAAAATATCGGGAATCAAGTGGGAATACCGGGAATAATGGGAATGGGGCTGAAGAGGTGCAGGCCGCATTAGAACCGCTCAGGAGCGAGGTCTAAACACTCGTGGTCAAGGTCCTCTAATCATCTCCAATAAATCGAAACCTCCCGCACCACTAAGAATTTGAGTACCCGAGTTCGATTCTCCCAACTCAATCGTGAAATTCATTCGAGAGCTTATCAAGCTGAGCTTCTAGATTGATTAGAGATATCCGCGGTGATTCCTAAGCTACTGGTGGGCTACTCGGTCTTTCATCTGGCGGATATATGGAGATCCGTTCGTTGTCGCATGGCGTCCTACGTACTCGCAAGCCTAGAGTCTTGTAGATGAAAGGTAGGAGCTTTGCTCAATTAAGTATGCAGACGCTACAAGTATCCGATGCAATCTGCCACTTCACAGGCACCAAGTAGCTGATAACGGATAAAATCTTAAGTTCAATGAGGCTCAATCAGATATTTGTAGGTAGGAACGGACCATGAGCAAGGATCAAATGTATGGCGGGTTGATACTTCTCGTTTCAATTGTGATAGCGATCGCGTTCGTGGCGGCTTTCTTCGCGCCTTACTTAGCTCTTCCTGATTGGTTGAGTTGGTGGGCTGTTGCGATTCCGGTGTTCCTATTCGTTTTGGGTGTGCTGGTTATAGGCATGTGGATCGGTTGGACGATGCTTACTACGCCGCCTCCGGCACCATTAGAGACTGAGATGCCTTCTGCACGTGCGAAGACTGGAGAGCCCGCTGAAGACAAGTCGTGACAATTCGGAGATATTCGACGCTAAAAGGAATCGGTTCACTTGGTCGCAGAGCGATGAGCAACCAATAAAACGATTAAATGATGAGAAACTATGCTGAGAAGAAACGCTTAGAATATTTCTTGCGCTTTTATGGCGTGAGAGGAAGGTGCATGAGGCGAGTTGATGAGGCACAGGCGTAAGCTCTCTACTTTCTGCTTAGGTTTGCTTTTCGCAAGTATGTTTATTGGAACGCTGTCAGCCTCTTCTTTTTTTGCTACAACGTGGTCGAAGCCTCTTGTTTTAACCGCACCAGTTGGCGACGCCTTATATGTGAAAACGCCTCAACCAACGGATTACGGATATATAGAAAGGGATATCGATTCGATTGGCACCAAGGCCGGGAACGTTTATTCATTTCAAGCCTTTGTCAACATTTTAAGCTTCTCCCCGCTTCCTGCCGGAGTTGTCTTTCAGGTAAATCTAGAGGATAATGAAGGCAAAGCGAGATATTCTTTTAGACTGACGAACGATTATGGGGTGCTCTTCTACTATCCTTTCGCTACAGCTCAAGCCGTCTTCAAAGCATCGAAGGTGTGGACCGTCGGCTCATGGTGCAATCTAACTACAGTGGTGTCGGGCTCTGATGCGTACTTTTACGCGGATGGCAATCTTGTGGGAAGCAGTAACTCAACAGGCTTTCCGGCTGAGGGTGGCGGTTACGTGCTCTCGCGAATATCCAGGTTCGGTGAGCCTGACCGCGAGAAAGGTATCGTCGAATGTTTCGCAGATAATGTTGGGTTTTATGAGAATGATAAAACTATCTTCTTTGAAGATTTTGAAGAGGGGCTAGGCAAGTATTCAGTCAGCAAGTCTGCTGATGCAGTTGTCGAAACCGCTAAGCCGTCAGCCTTCACAACTTTGATTTTGAAAGCTGATCCCACATCCGCCTCGACGGGAGACTATATTCAGCTTTCCGGAAAGCTTGGAGATGTTTTTCGGTCGGGTTTGGGTGATAGAACGATCCATTTGTTTTATCGAACGAGTGAGGATTGGGTTGGGTTCGGTAATACGAGAACGATGAGCAACGGTTCGTTCACATACCGCTGGCCGGTTCCATATGGGCTTGACGGCCAAATCTTGGTTAAAGCTGAGTTTCATGGAGACGAGAGCTACGGACCCTCGGTCAGTAACATTGTTACAATAACAGTCAAGGCTCGACCGGGCATACCCGTCGATATATGGTACCTCCTCTTGTCAATTGCAATAGTTTTGATCTCTAGTATTGTTGTTATCAAGAGGAGAGCTTTGGTTGGTCGTCTTTCGCCGTATATTTTTCTCATCGCTGCGGCTGTTAACTTATTTTTCACATTCTTGGCTTTAGTCAATTACTTGCGGATACCTTACTACGTATTCTACATCATGAGAGTGGCGCAAATCGTCATACTTTCTGGCGACGCAGATTTAGCCCTCTGGGTTGCATCTCTTTTCTTGATGCTGGCTTTAGCATTCCTCTCGAAGTATCGTGCACATGTTGTTCCGCGGTCATTCTTCAGCATTGGTTTGTTGTTTCTTGTTTCCACCGTCCTTCTCGTTATGAATCTTCGAGAGATCGGATCGGTCTTGCTGTTCCTCGTGAGTGTAGCGGCCTTGGCAGTTGGAGTGAATTCTGCGGAGGTCCTGCTTGGCATGCCACGAGTGAGAGCAACGGTTTTTCTATTCGCAGTTTTGTTTGGAATTCTAAACGTTGTTGAGATCGGATCCGCCGCTGCTTGGATCTACAATATCTTTGTGTACCAACATCCTTTGGTCGTTTTGGGGTGGGAGCTTCCTTTCATCGATGTGAATATTTTCAGTATTCTGTATCCTGCTACTCCTCTCCTCCTTCTCGCTTTCCTGTTTTCGTGGATTTGGTTACCTGTATGGGGGAGGGTTCGCGGTCTCCTTGGCATAAGAAAGCACCCGAGTAGGAAGATGCCTGTTAAGAAGACTGAGAAACATTTTCCTCGTGGGGACTTTGTGGGGTGGGCGGGAAAATTGGTTTCGCCAAGATTGGTTCTCTTGCTTTCGGTCTTTTTCTCATTTCTGATAGGATATGCTCCTTACTTCACCGCGTCATCTTTGGTCGGTACTGATTCAAGATACTACGTTGACCTTTTGACGGAAATGTCTGAAAGCCTCAATCCGTGGAAAGTTTTGGTGGAGTCAGGGTTTGCGAGATATCGCCCTGTCTTTTTCGTTTTCGCCTATTTCGTTAAATGGATTAGTGGTCAATCGGCTCTCGTGGCGATTAGAGTTATGCCAGCGATTATCGCGTCTCTGCTATGCATTGCTGTATACTTTTTCTTCAAACAAGGAACGGGGAACACCAATCTGGCGGGTTTGTCAGCCATTTTCACAGTCTTCTCTTTCAGTACGACGGTCGGAATGTACGCGGCTATCCTGTCGAACTGGTTCTCGATCATCATACTTGTTCTGTTCTTCGGGTTTATGTTGAGAGCTGAGAGAATTGGATCGAAGAGATTTTGGTCGGCCGCGATGCTGATCTCAGTGGTTCTCTTGTTCACTCATGTATGGACATGGGGGATATTCATTGCAACGATGTTGGGCTATATAGCCCTGAGATTGGTATGCAGAGACCGTTCCAGCTCAAAAAGTATCCATCAAGTCTTCAGAACGAGCATTGTTTACGGAATCGGTGTTATTTTACTGAACCTTTGTGTTGTTCTGGCTCTTTTTCTCGCATCCTCGTTCACAAAGTCTTTCCCGGGATTCGGTTGGGTTTCTGAGATGGCGTACGGTCTCCTCTCAGGCATGTTCTCTAGGTTGATCCATTTTGACCTTTTTAAATTTTGGAATGATATGGTATTCACTATCCAGATGTATGTGGGTGGGTATTACGGTAATCCGCTTTTGATGGCGTTGGCAGTATGTGGGATGATCTCATTGAGACGTGCTGAACGAGCTTTTAGAGATGTGTTACTGTCATGGACTTTAGTTACATCGATAATTTTTGTTGCAATGGTTCCTGATGAGCTTTGGCGTGTCCTGTACGTGGTTCCATTCCAATTTCTTGCACCGCTGGGCTTATGCCTTTTGATAAACTTTGCCAGAAGGCTATGGAGAGCCTCAACCATCGACTTGGATGCGAAAATTCTTGGCGTATTTGAAGTTGAACTGCTGTTGCTGATCCTTCTTTTGATGCTCAATTATGCTTTGCGCAGCGTATCCTTCCTGCCGCTGAGATTCCAATAGACTCGAGCATAATTTCATACTTGACATTGCTGGAGCATACTCTTAATTATCTTGCGGGCAGATTTGTTGTTGACCCGCAAGGTCATGAGCTTCGAGTGGTAGAGATGTTAACCGATTTGTTCATCTCGACTTCGGTCCTCTTCGCCTTCATAATTACATATGTAGCCACTGAGTGGGCGATCAAGAAGATGAAAGAAAGAGGAATAGTGGTAACTGATGTCCATAAGGTAAATGGGATGGTTGTGCCGAGCATGGGTGGAGTCCCTGTACTAATTGGCTATGTAGCAGGGATATTATTCCTGTCGATTCCGCTTATGCCACTTTACACAAAACTTTTCTCTGCTTTAAGTGCCATCCTGATAGTTTGCCTAATGGGCATGATAGATGATTTATTGAATTTGAGCCAGAGGACTAAAGCTGTCCTGCCGCTATTCGCGTCGGTGCCGATCATAATCGTTCTCAGCGGCGATCGCACCCTGCTCATACCTTTGATTGGAGAGTTGCGCGTAGGAGCCCTCTACCCTCTCTTTCTTGTTCCTGTCGGAGTTGCGGGTGCGTCAAATCTAACGAATCTACTGGCTGGACTGAACGGACTTGAAGCTGGCATGGGTGCCATAGCTGTGTTCTCAGTTCTAACAGCAGCTTTGATTATGGGCAACACGCTGGGCGCTCTTGTAGTAGCTCCCATGGCAGGAGCTCTTACAGCATTTCTTCTTTTCAACAAATATCCTGCGAAGATCTTGCCAGGAAATAGTATGACCTACGCTGTAGGGGTTGTTGTGGCGTCAGCAGTAATCTTGGGTGATATGGAGGTTATCGGTGTCATTTGCCTCTTTCCGTATGTAGTTGAGTTTCTTATCAAAGCAAGGACTCTCTTCAGAGGAAACTGCTTCGGAAAAGTCAACTCTGATGGAACTTTATCTCCGCGGAGTACTGTTGAATCGTTAACCCATGTTGTAATGAAGATGGGTAGATATACGGAAAGGCAGGTTGTGATGAGACTATGGTTGATGGAAGCTATCTTCGGCATCGTTGCCATTCTAGTTGCGTACACAAGCCTCTACTATCAATTGTTAAGATAATTCATGTTCTTTGGATGGTTTGGAAAGATTACTCTATCTATTGTTGAGGCAACGTATTTGGTATAGAGAGAAGAACGAAATGAAGGTGCTTGTTCTAGGATCAAAGGAATATCCGGCTCATTTTAGAAGCGAGGCTTGTGGCGGAATAGAGGTACATGTGGAGGCTGTTGTGAAAGGTCTTCTCAAGAAAGGGTTTGAATTTTTCTTGGTCACTAGGTTACTGCCGAACGAAAAGGCGGTGGAGCATGAAGGAGCGCTACATATATATCGTGTTCCATCTCTTCACGGTAGATTGCTTCGGACATTCACGTTCAATCTTTCCGCTTTCTTCCTCTCGATCTACTTGATTGCTAAGCATGATCTTCAACTGATTCATGCAAACGACTTCACATCCGGTTTCTTCGGAGGTCTTCTAAAGCTACTTTTCAAGAGGCCCTTCCTTCTGAGCGCTCCGACCTTTGGCTCGAGGCAGCTGGAGTGGCCCTCTTTCGTGAGGCCGATTCTTCTCGCTTTCGAAAAATTCTCACTTATAACGTCGGATTTTGTCTTCTTCTTTGTTCCATCGGATATCGAGTACGTTCGTTTAAGGTATGGGGTTCCACCTACAAAGCTAGGTTTTCTTGGCAACGGCGTGGACGTAGCCAGATTCGATAGGGATAGAGCAGTAGGTTTCTCAATGGAGAGAATCGGCCTCTCAGAAGACGCCAAGCTAGTCATCTTCGTCGGTAGGTTAACACGGTCAAAAGGACTCGAGTATTTGATCAGAGCCTTTCGAAAGATCGTTGAAGAAACGAACTCGGTGCTACTGATCGTCGGGGATGGCGCCGAGAGAGCACACCTACAAAGGCTTGTGGAGGAAGTCAAGCTAGGGGGACATGTGGTTTTTCTTGGTAGACGTTTGGATGTGGAGGATTTATTGAAGATCGCGGATGTTTTTGTGTTACCGTCCGTTTACGAAGGTTTCCCGATCTCGCTCATCGAGGCTATGGCTGCGAGAAAGCCTGTCGTTGCGACTAAGGTCGGCGCCATTCCATTCATAATTGAGAATGGAGTCGACGGCTTGTTAGTTGAACTAGGCAATGTTGACCAACTCTCGCACGCCATTCTGAAGATTTTAAGCAACGATGAACTGCATGAAAGACTTTCAGAGGCAGCCTATAGAAAAGTTGGAGAACGCTATTCTTGGGAAAAGATTTGTGAGGAGATATACCTTGCTTACAGGCGCTTGATGCAAACATGAGAAGCGCCTCTAAGATTTTTGATCGTTACTCTACTACCAACGCTTCCAAACCGTCGCCAAGCCCAAGATGATCGCCGCCAGGTGTACAATCAGCTTCGTCCAATGTACCAAGGGCAACAGGATATAGATCGCTTTCCTGCTCGAAAGTATCATCTTAGCCGCTAGAGGCATGTAGTAAAGCAGTGGAAGGATTCCAAGTGCGAATATTGAGAATATTAGAGATTGAGGTGTTGTGGTGAAGCAAGTTAGGGCGATCGTGGTGAGAGCTGCAAGTGCTATAATCACCTTGCCTCCTGTTTGCCTCGGATGTTTTAGGAAAAGCCTTGACCAGTAGATTCCATAGCGGAACCATGCTTTCCAGACTTGAGGTAAGCTCTCTTGAAACCTATGGGAGACCTTCGCGTCGGGATTGAAGATTACTGTGTAGCCATTCTTGGAAGCCCTAAACGCTAAATCGAGATCTTCTCCAACAATCAGAGATTCATCAAATCCTCCTAGGCTATTGATCACCTGTCTCTTGTACGCAACGTTCCAAGTGGCTACACTTCTTCTACCTTGAAATCTTGAAGCGATACAGTTAGCGATGAAATTATCATTGTTTAGAATATCTATGGATCCTCCTACGACTGACGCGTTCGAATCTTTGAAGCTTTTGATCAATTCCTTGAGCCATAAACGGTCCGCAACGCAATCGGCGTCTGTAAAAGCAATTATCTCTCCGTTTGAAATTGCGACGCCCTTGTTTCGTCCCGCTGAAGGACCCTTCTTACGCTCTTGAACGACCTTTATGGGGTAAGCGGAGGCTACCTCGAAAGTTCTGTCAGATGATCCTCCGTCTACAATTATGATTTCCTTTTTAGGGTAGTCCTGCTCCAGCAACGATTCTATGCATTGAGCGATCGTATCCTGCTCATTTAGCGCCGTAACCACTATCGAGACGATTGGAATGTGGCCTTGACTCAACGTTCAGCCTCCAGATCATCGTATAATCGCGCTTCTTCCGCGAGGATTGCTTCTCTAGAGAAGTGGTTAAGAGCGTATTCTCTCGCGTTTTCGCTCAATCGCTCGGATAGCGTAGGACTTGAAAGTATAGCTTTAACAGCATAAGCGAGAGCATCGCTGTCGTTCAAGGGAACTAGAATACCGTTCTCACCATCTATTATGAGTTCTTTGAGACCTGGCACAGATGTGGCTACTACCGGCTTTCCCGATGCTAATGCTTCTAGAACTGCTTTCGGTTGCCCTTCCTCAATCGAGGGGATTAAGAATATGTTTGCCGCCGCATAAAACTTGGGAAGCTCTTGATGCGCGATCGTTCCTGCAAAAACGACATGTTCTGAAATCTTCAACTCTAACGCTAGCTCCTGCAACTTCTGCTTTTGCGGGCCTTCCCCAACTATGAGAAATGAAAGGTTTGGATTTACCTCGACGAGCTTTGAAACTGCTCCGACAGCTATTTCAAGGTTCTTTACTGGGTGTAATCTCCCTACATAGAGGAGAACAATCTTCTTGAGAGAGTATGCTTCACGTACTGTAGAACCATCTTCTCGCGGATTGAATCTTGAAGTGTCAACCCAATTCGGTATTACCTTCACTTTGCTTTGATCGATCCCCCGAGCCGTCACACATCGTTCCAGCCGGCGATCAAGCACTATTATTAAGTCAGCAGCCTTGAAGACTGTGCTTTCCAGAAGCTGTGCCACTGTAAAGAGAAGTGGATTGTGTTGAAAACGTTGTGTACTCCACTCGTAATGATATGACATTACTAGTCGCATTCCTGGAATTATCCGCTTTACAAGAACCGCTGGAAGCGACGCTGGAAGACCGTACGCTCGCATGAGATTCACGTTCTCCTTGAAGAGGTTGATGATTTTAATTGAAGCGTAGAGGAGAAACAACGTGTTGCCTATTCGTTGCAGATTCTTTTTCGGTGAATGAACCAGTATCTTACCTCGCTTTGAGAGGTCGATTATCTTCGAGGGGTCGATTGGCGTTTGAGAGATTATGTGGACTTGAGCGAAACGTTGTGTCAGGAATCGGATTCTCTCCTGTACGATCTCAAACTCTCCCTTATTGATCTGATCGAGGAGTGTCCCGTTGCCGAAGATTACGCTGATCTTTGAGGGCCGGAGCGGTCTCGACATTGTTTCTCGTCTTTCATATCAGAAGCTTTTGAAATTCTTAAGTTTATAAAACCATCTTAGATATGTGAAGTTGCCTGAGTGTTCCTAATGAAAATTATAGTTGCATCTAGCTACCTACCCCCTGTCCCGGGAGGGGCTGAAAAGGTTGCTTGGGAAACAAGCATCAGGCTTGCTGAGGATTCGGATGTTCACATCCTGACGACAGGGCCTAAGATCGAAACTAGGTTTACCCACGGCCTCAGTATACATAGCGTCTGGGATACAAGGTTCAAAGCATTATTCTATTCTTCAATCGGTAGGGTCTTCATCGATCGACTAGTGGATTTAGCTAGTTTTGATATTATCCAGTCGCATATGGCGCTGCCATGGGGGTATGTGTTCAGAGGTTTCAAGAGGCTTGTTATTACATGTCACGGATCAGACGTGTATATGAGCCGAAGGATTTCAGATAGGCTTTCTAGGTCAGGCTTGAGAAGAGCCAAGGCTGTGACCTCTCCCAGCTCCTGGCTAAGCGAGTACGTAATGAAGAAGTACGGTATAGATTGCATAACTATTCCTAATGGCGTTGACACAAACAGGTTTAAGCCAAAAAACGGTGGGGCGGGCCAGGGCAAAATTGTTCTGTTTGTAGGCAGGCTTATTGAAAGGAAAGGTGTTCTTGAGCTTCTTCAGGCAGCGAGGGTCCTGAACAATTATGAGTTTTGGTTTGTAGGTGAAGGCCCCCTAAAAAGAGCTATCAACTTTAAGAATACTCGGCATCTCGGATTCGTGGATGACATAGTTGACATTTATAACCGAGCTATGCTCTGCGTATTTCCCTCTCATTGGGAACCCTTTGGCATAGTTGGGCTGGAAGCGATGGCTTGCGGCAAGGCTGTTATAGCGACTGAATTAGGATTCTCCGACTATATCGACTCTTGGAAGGACGGCGTTATCGTCAATAGTCGAGATCTAAAGGCTCTCGTAGAGGCAATTCAACGTTTGATGATGGATGAGGGTGAAAGATCTAGAATTGGGGCAAATGCCAGAGCGAAGGCGCTCCAGTATGACTGGAATATGGTAACCTCACAGTATAAGGGACTTTACAGAAGCCTGATTGAGAGTTGAGGCGTACCCTTTGAAGATAGCGATGGCTTCAGCTTACTTCGCGTTGATGAGTGGCGGAGGCGAGTACTACACACTTTATCTTTCAAGAGAGCTTCGGAAGCTAGGTCATGAGATTGAAATTATCTGTGGAAAAGACGTACTCGGCAGGCATATTCCGCTAAGTGACGAGTTCCCTCTGCATCTTGTTCCACAGGTTTTCGCATTAAGGCAGCTTGCTATGAAGTACCCGAAATTGAGTCCTTTACTTTGGAGAGTTCATGAGCAACAGTACGCGCATAGTTGTAGAAAATACATGGCAGATAGATACGACGTAGTGCATGTGCATGACCCTGGATCGCTCATCGCCGTCGCTTCCGCTGCGCCGATGGGAGCTTCGGTCGCTACACTTCACGGCCGACCAGCTGCTAGACTGAGAAAATATTTGAAGCGTCTGGGCGGGATCATAGCGGTGAGTGAGGATGTAGCCTCGGTTCTGAGAGGAATGAGTTTTGATCCTGTAGTCATAACTCCTGGGGTTGATTTTGAGGTTTTTCACCCTATGGACGCTGACAAGTGCAGGAGAGAGTTGGGTCTCGATGGTCCAGTGATACTATTCGTAGGCCGTCTAAATCGTTTGAAAGGATTGGAGTATCTGATTGCCGCTATGAAAAAGGTCAATGAATGCTTTAGGAACGTTAGCTTGATTATAGTCGGCGACGGCCCGTTAGAAAAGTTGTGTCGTGAACTGTCTTCTGCTCACGGGATCGCTGATTCAGTCGTCTTCAAGGATCGAGTCTCTCATAAGGATCTTCCCAAGTTTTATGCAGCGGCTGATGTCTTGGTGCTGCCGTCGTTCTACGAGTCATTCTCGATGGTTGTTCTCGAGGCTATGGCTTGCGGCTGTCCCGTTGTCACGACTAGGAATGTTCAAGCTGTTATGGCTATGGGGAATGAGGAATCGAAAGTCATATCGGCGGGAGATTCGGATGCGATAGCTTCCTCTGTCGCAGCTATTCTAGCGGATGAATCTCTTGCAGCAGATATGCGGAGAAAAAGTTTCGAATTCGTTAAGAACTTTGATTGGATGACACGTGCAGTTCAATTTGAGCAGATCTATAATGAGGTGACTAGCAGGAAATAGACGTTCGGATGGGAATGGGCATTTACACTAGTATGAATCCCTTTTGGAAGCTATCAAAAAGAGGTGGAAGTGGATTAGGTTATCTCGATATTCACTGTGTGGGCTCCTATGCCTGTTAGAGAGATGCTCAGTACCCAGTCTTGTAGGGATTGCGTCTGGGCTATAGTAAGCGTTGCTCTTTTGACGTACGTATAGGTCTTACTGCCATCAGCTGCAACGTCAACTATGATCTTCTCATAGATTGTCATCATTGCCTCTTCGTAGGTGACGCTGTTAGATTGGTCTGTTAGCCGTACCGTTGCTGTTCCTGAACCTACCCACATGATGGTTATGACGATCTGTGTGGCTCCGGCTCTAACTTGGAACGGTATGACTTCAGGGCCTCTAACAATGAGCGTAGCAGTCGTAGTAGCAGTGTTTGCCCCGCTAGTGCCGCTTATCGTCAGCGGGTAAGTTCCGCTTGAGGTACTCTCGGGTACTGTTATAGTTAGGGTTGATGTGACTGAGCCTCCGCTAGGCGGCGTCACTGAGGATGGATCGAATGAGGCGGTTACGCCTGAAGGCAACCCTGATACGCTAAGAGTTACCGGCGAGTTGAATCCTCCCATAGATGTAACGGTGACCGTGTAGGTTGGTTGCTGCTGAGGCGGGATTGTGACGGTTTGAGATGAAGGAGAGGCTGAAACGGTGAATGACGCAGTGTAGAAACGCACACCATCGATCCACAATGATTCTCCTGCTCCTGCCACTAATCCGAACTCGAGGTAGTTGATGCCTCCCCAGTTGGGAGCGCCCACACTCGTCCAGCCGGAGGATGTGCTTCCGACGGGAACGTTCTGCTCCTGCCAAGCGTTTGCTGAGCTAAGAGTGATAGCTCTTTGGTAGTAGTTTCCGTCGTTTGTGCACAGCCTCACATAGAAGGTACGGACAACACCTTGCCGCGCGTAGAATCTGAGGCCTGAGAACCCGTTGAGGTTCCAGCCAGCGTTTCTCCCAGCTGGATACTGCATATAGTGCCAGCCTCCATCTTGCGCTCTCCTCGTAGCTCGTAGGCTGTAGCTGCCCACTTGCTTTACAGCTGAGTCGCTCACCAAGCTGCCCCGTCCTGTGTCGTAGAACCAGCTTGAAGCTGTATTCTCAGTCCATGAGTCGCCGTCTGCGGGCAGATCCGCGTACACTATCTCCACGTTGTGACGATTCGTTAAGCTGATCGAAGCCGCTAGGATTAAGCATAGAATTGCGACGAGAATGATCTTCTTGTTCAGTTTTCTTTCACCTCCTTTCCAAGTCATATCACATTTACGTATCTACCATCAAAGGCGGTGAGGGTCGGCGGTGTCAAGCTTACGCTTATCACGTAGGTGCCAGTAAGCGCATTCGATGGTATACTCCAAGTGAATGTATACGAGTTTGATAGCGCTGATACTTGTATAGAGTCAAAGTGGTAGTAGCCGCCGGCGCCTACTATTTGAAGAGTCAGGGTTCTTCCAGCCACAGCGCTAGGATTAAACACGGTTACTGTCAATGTGACTTCTTCCCCTCTATGAAACGTTTGTCCGGAGAGGGTCAGCAGCAGGTTTGATTCCCCCGTAGGCTGTGCAATATTGCCTGTAATAGATATCTGGGCTGCGGTGCTTGTCGCTCCATAATAGTATTGGTCTCCATCCCAGCTTGCCTTTATTGAAATGCTGCCGTTGATGGATGGCATCCATATGAATGAGTAGCCTCCTGAGGAGTCCGTTATGACTGTGACGATCATATACCACGCTTGAGAGTCCTTGCTGTAGCTCAATCTCACTGGTACACTTGGTCGAGCTGGATTGATTGACCCGGATATTGTTATGGGGTTTCCGAATGTTGTGGAAGATGGCTCGCACGCGACGGTTATCGTTGTGTAATCCTTCAATACAAGCGTGATAGTGCATGAATGCGCTATGGAGCCGCTTGTTCCTGTGACCGTTAGACTGTGTGTGCCGAGAGTTATTGTTGGACCTGCTGTTATGGTCAAGGTTGATGAGGCTTGCCCATTCGGTGGAGGCGTTACCTCAACCTGGTCGAGTGTAGCAGTTATCCCTGAGGGTGCGCCTGAAACACCTAGAGAGACTTCTGAATTGAAGTTGTTTATTGAAGCCACAGTGATCGTTGACGTAGTTTGAGTATTCGGTGTGAGAGTGAGTGTGTTTGGCGAAGCTGCTATCGAGAAGTCTGGGAAGCGCGGCGTAAGGTATCTATTGAGTTGCGTATTCTGCGAGATTGTTACGGATTCCGACCAACTCTCATAGAGGGTGTGCGTAATGGAGATCGAATATGTGCCGGACTTCAGGTAGAACTTTACATTGCCGTTGCTGTCGGATGTCTTGCTACCGTAGCCAACCACATTGACCGTTGCTCCAGAAATCGGTAGACCAGATTGGCTATCATAGACGTTTATGTTTAAAGAGTTGATATTATCCCAGAGGTATCGATTGTAGCACCAGTAGCCGAAGTCGTATGTGTTCATCGCGTTTACGACTGTTTGAAACCTAGCTGCTTGGTAGGTGAGGTAATGCGTCCAAAGGGGCTTCGTGACATGGTAGAGGCCGGCGTTATTGTTTGGGTCCCCGTTCTTCTCCCAGTTCACCCAGTTTATAACTGTTGTTGGATCGACCTGATCGACATCAGCCCATTCATGAAGTAGTACATCACTCACGTCTTGTAGTCGACTTATGTCGAGTGCGATAGCGTCGCGGTCCCGTCGTACAAAGACGTTGTTGTTGCTTATGACCACTATGGCTGAGGGATTTGTCGTCTTGACCGTATCGTTTATCCTTCCTGCATAGTAGTGAATTGAAAAGTATCTGAACTCTTGAAAGTTTGTCGAGGTGTCTGTTTTCCCGGTGGCAACCAACCATTCATTGTATCGGGTTATGAAATGAGGATTTCCGTCAGCGCCAGGCTTCAGGAATAGGACATCTGTGAATATTCCGTCTGCATTAACTTGCGATGAACTGACTATTCTCGTAAGCCTAGGTGCAAGGACCAGTTCGAAGAAAGCGTCGTTTTGAACTCCGTTTCCTTGGTAGCCGGCGTAGGGCGATATGCGTACTGAGTTGTATCCGTCGTCTGTCGCATTCTTCGATGTCGGCGTATTGATGTAGTAGTAGCCGCCAGCGATGTTCTTCTGAGCCCAATCCTTTATAGTGTCGTCGTCGTATCCAAGTGCGCGCAGTTCAGTGTACTCAATGGCCAGTGCGTTAATGTATACTATGGCTTTCAATCCGTATTGGTGTACTAGGTCGGTTTGCGCTCTTGTTGGGATTCCGTAGAAGGTGACCCATTTGACGCCCCAACGTTGGTAGATTTCAAGTTCGTAAGCTAGGTTCAATCCCATCTGTGTATATCTGGTTGAATCAGCGGGATATCCCGGTCCTACCCGAGTTATCAGGATCTTTGATAGGGGATAGGGCTGACTGGAAGAGGGTTCGATGGTCCACATTGCAGCGGTAGCGATTGTGATGAAGACGCTGCAAGCTATTAGAAAGCTCGTGAGGATCTTCTTTCTCCTCGCGGTACTCATGGTCTACCATCTATTCTTCATTAAAGATCTCGGGCTGGGATTTGAGTATCCGGAATTCTGCTTCCCATTTCCTTCACATATTATATTAATGGTTCTGTGATCTTCACGTACTGCGTGATGATATATCTGCGATAAAGCATCTAATATGCTGATTTATTGATTTGCGATGCCGAGCCTTTCAATCTTTCAACTTTTCTTAGCTAATCTTGTTTCTGGCTTTCTCTTTCGAGTGATAGCGAGGAAGAAGGTCAATACGGCGAAGGCGACGGCGCCGATGTGGGCGGCTGGCAGCTCAGGTATTGTATAGCTTCCTCCTATGGTGACTGTATGGGTGCTGTGGGTGTAGGTGAAGTGTATGAGGTAGTGAGTGGCATTGATCGATGTGGATGAAGAGTGGACCTCGCTATTGTCCATGAAGACTACGGGCTCACCGTCCAATATTGGTTTGGGAACTGTTATATTGCAGAATCCTTCTGTGCCGGAGAAGCCTGCGACGCTATAGTTAACCAGTCTTCTTGCTTGATCGAATGTGAAATCTGATACTATGGAGTTGGTGAGGATTGTGACTGAGTATTCCGTTCCGCCATACGTTAAGTGATGAGTTGTCACACCGCCTATGCCTAATCTAGCCGTCGTCGAGATGGTTGAGTAGCCGATTCCTCCGATGATGGTAAGGATATAGATGCCTTTCTCCACGGATGGATTTGTGCTAATTGTGAGAGTTGATTCTTGAGACGGCGCAACTGTACTTGGCGAGAACGTGTATTCCGCTTGGTCGGGCAATCCTGAGAGAGTGAGGAATACCGAAGAACCTACAGCAGAACCCACCGTAACTCTGTAAGTAGTTGTTTGCCCTTGCCCTATCCAGCGGACGGCTGGTGAGGCTGAGATCCCTGATTGATCTCCTCCAGACGCGGTATGAGTCCAAAAGTATTGATTGTACCCCCAGTAGCCGAAGTCGTACGTGTCCATGTAGGTTAGCATCGTTTGGAACCTTTGAGTTTGATTGGTTAAGTAGTGGATCCAGAGCGGCTTGGTTACAGGTTGAGCGCCCTGCAAGGGATATCCATCGCCGCGTTCCTGTCTCAGCCTATATATAGTTCCTTCCGGTGCTACTTGATCTAGATCGCCGTGTTCGTGCATCAGAATGTCTGAGACATCTTGGAGGCGGCTGATGTCTAGAGCATACGCTTCTCTATCTTCATGGTTGAAGATGTTATTGTTGCTGATTATCAGAACCGCTGAACTCTTCGATATCTTGACTGTGTCATATATTCTCTTGGCAACGTCGTGGATGGAGTAGTATCTGAATTCTTGAAAGTTTTCAGGTGTGTCCGGCTTCTGGTTTGTTTGCAACCATTCACTGTATCTCGCCATGAAACCGGGGTTCCCATCCGTATTCGACTTTAAGAAGAGGACGTCCAAGAATACTCCATCGGCATTACGTTCGGTGGATCTTACTATGGTCCTGATTTGAGGCAGAAGTATCGCGTCTAGATACCCGCTACTGGGATATCCTCCATAGGGCGAGATTCTCACGGAGTTGTATCCGTCGTCTGTCGCATTCTTCGATGTCGGCGTATTGATGTAGTAGTAGCCGCCAGCGATGTTCTTCTGAGCCCAATCCTTTATAGTGTCGTCGTCGTAGCCGCGTCTCCGTAGGTCCGTGTATTCGGCCGCCAGCGCATTCTGATAGACGAGTGCGCTCATGCCGTATTGATGTACAAGGTTGACTTCGCCTCTCGACGGTATATCGTAGAAGACGACCCATTTGACATCGAATTGCTGATAGATTCTAAGTTCTGATTCAAGATCCATCGATTGGCTTACCCACCAGTACTTTCCGATGCGAGTTGCCAACGTTTTCGTCAAAGGGTTGGATTGAGGGTCTGATTGAGCGGTCTTCATAGAATTTGAAAAGAGGAGGAGGATGGAGGAGAGAATTAGAAGCAAGGTAAGCGTACTTAGAAAGCCTTGCCTCATTCTATGCTCGTTTCCTCCTCAATATTCTGGATCCACCGATCCTTTTCTAGCCCTGTTATGCTTTCTCCACCAGTCTCATATTAAAGATAATTGTTCGCACAGGCTATCTCTCTCTTTGTGTGAATAGCCTCCACGGGCTGACCAAGAAAGGTTTGATAAGTGTAAGCAACTTGCTCGAGTTCATTTTTCCTTTCGTGATCTTATCCATTCGGATACAGCTGGAAGGGTTGTCTTCCAGACCGGATATTGATCCACGTAGTCTAGAATCTCGTAGAGGGGGTTTAGAAGGGAGTTCCCGACGAGTTCCTTTCGGGATTCATCGAAGTAGTCCCAATGATGAGTTATCACGTTGAATAGGCTCCCATGTTCCAGTGCTTGGTTGAATGTGGCTTTGAATTCTCTTAAGTCGTAGGGCAGGTCGCTTGCGTGGATCCATGAGCTTTGCAGTTCGATCATTCCTGGGAACTTTACAATTCCGGGTGGTATCGGTCTCTTTAGGATGTGGGGGTGCCGAAGACCGATCTTGATCAAGGTTTTGAGGTTGCTCATGGTTATCGGCGTATTCTTGAGAAGTGTGTATAGCCCATAGGTGCGGCAGATAGTCAATCCTTCTTCACGAAGTATCTTCCAAGCTTCTTTCGATATCATGCCGTGAGGGGCGCTGAAGACGTTCACTTTCTTTTTGAGTGATTCTTCAAGGATCCGTTTTCCTTCCTTAAGCCTCATCCGCAATTCTGAACCGTCGTTTATGTAGAATTCAGGTTTGCCCGATATGTCTTCATGGGTGAAACCGTGCTGGACTATATCAATCAATCCGGATTGAAGCGCGTTTCCTAAGTATTCGATCAAATCCACGTTGTCTCTCAAGTCATGTAATTGGAGGCTTCCTCTGAACTGGCTTGGGACGCTTCTGTCTTCAGTTGCCTTATGCTTAGGGATTGTCGCAAGAGTGACCTTGAAGCCGTTCCGCCAAGCTTCCTTGTAGATCTGTTCTATTTGTTGCGGACTCGTGAAGTAACTTACGTCGTCATCACGAATTGTGAATGCCAGTTGGTAGTCCTCCGGCCAAACTTGAAAGGTCTTCCTCATCGTCTCACGTCATCGGCTTTCCAGCTGAAGATCTATTTTGAACTAATAGAATACTACAGGTAGGAATGTGTAATAGCTTACTGTCATAACTTGCCGTATCGTTCGATCGCCCAAGGTAACTATTACGAGATACGTGCCTGGCTGTAGGTTGAAGACTACTGTTCCGGGAATTCCTGTGTAAGCGAATCTCGTGACAGCTCCTTGTCGTAGGATTTGAACCGACGCAACTCCCGGATGCGTCTCTTGGTAGACGCCAGCATATACGGCTACTGCAAAACTTTGAAGCGTTATGGTGATGGAGTCGTCTGATCCTATTTCTACGGCTTGAGATCTGCTTGCATTTGCATACGTCGCTGTCACATTGTATGTCATTGTGCCCAATGGAACTCTTACAATTCCGTTTTCATCTGTAAATTCTTCTGTCTGAAGGGTGCCATTTAGAAAACGGACTGCTACGCTAGCGTTCGAGACGGGCTCTTCATTCATTGAGTCTATGACCTTAACGGTGAGGATGTGAGGTTCAGGGGGGCCTAGGAAGATTGTCACATCCACGTCATCTGTGAGCCTGACTACTTGAGACGTTTCTTCAGCATCGGTCGCAGCTGTTATACTGTATGTTCCTAGAGTTAAGGTGAAATTGGCTACTCCGTTTGAGTCTGTTTCCTTCTGTTCGATCAGCTCCCCGTCGACCGTTGCGATCTTAATCGTTGCATGTACGTTTGACATTTTTCTTGTATCGAATGCCTTGATGGTGAGTATGCGAGGATAGTCTGTTGTTCGGCTTACGATCTCGAAGAGGCTTACGTCTTCTTGCGAGAACAGGAGTCTCTGTCCCATTCTGAGGAGCTTCTCTCTCATCTCAGAATGAAATGGGTCGAGTATAATATATCTGCATCCCCTCTCCAGCGCGAAAGAGACGAGTTTGGAAGGGTTCTCGTAAGCTTTCTGCATGCCCTCGACGCTGGATTTCAGTTCTTGGATAGTCTGGTACGGGATCTGTTCACCTTTGTATCTCTCGTACTGGAGGAAGTAGTTGAAGTCGAGTATCGAGTTCAGATCTTCCATCAGCAGGTCTTCTCCTAGTTGAGCGATGAAGGGTGAGGCGTAGTACGGCGAGAGAAGCTTTCCATCGACAGCGCTTTCTTCTATGAATTTGAGGAGATTCATCTCTGGCTCCGTGGCTGAAACTTCATAAAGTATGTAGTTCGGTGTCGAGAAGATCTTTCGGAGGTACTGCTGATTTGTCGTCGCCCACGTGTTAGTCTCTTCGAGGTTTTCTGTGACTACGTATTGGATGAAGTAGCCTCTGAGAAGCTGCTCCAGATTCTTTCCGTTGTGGATGAAGAAGGATCTGTAGAACTGCTGGGATGCTTCGTAGATCGATCCCGGTCTGTACCGCCAAGCTTGTACGTAGCCGGGTTTGAAGTTCGTTGTCGCTAGAAGGTTCAGGGCATACGCTTGTACGAATGGTTCTTGTTCAGGCCCTATCAACACGATTCCTGAGAAAGCTTTGGCGATCGAGATGCCCGTATACCCTGTTCCGAGTATGAGGGCCCCTCTCTGCGTACGTGATGTTAGGAGATCTTTGACTTGTTCGATCTCATCGTATAGTTCTGGTGGTCTCTTCTGGTACCATTTGCTTGGATAGTAGCTTAGGCTGAATGAGGTTGCTAGGAGGCCGATGAGTAGTAACGTTGCGAATATTGATCGGTCTAGCTTGGGCTTTGGAATCGTTTTGGGTAGCGCCGTCCTCAGATGTAGTAGACCTATTCCGGATAGCGGTGCCAGAAATAGAGGTACAGTGTCTGCAGCCTTCCAGTTTACGAGTCCCAGCGCTAAGGATGTCAACGCGGGGATCGCTAGAAAGTACTTGGAAGCTCTCTCCAACCTCAGGTTAAGTGATATGCTCATGCCGATACCCCCCCATATATGGGGGGGCCTCCTGTTCATTTCGCATAATATGCCAACAACTCCTAAGAGAAGCAGAGGCCCAGCCTTGGCTAGGGATGAGAGTAGAGTCTCAACGGCGACTACTGTTTCACCATAGGATTGGTAGGCTATGACGTAGGAGGCGATGCCGAGTGTGGCTACTCCTACGCCTGCAAGATGTGGGGCTACCCGGCTTTTCATTAGCAGATGAGTGGCCAGAAGTGATGCGATCAGCAGTGCGTTGATCGGTAAGGCGACACGGTAGGTTAATGATGAAGCCAAGATGAAGAGTAGGAAAAGCGGTATCATCCTCTTCTTTCCTTGCAAGATTCGGATCGCGAAGTACAGTTGTGCGCATATCAGAGCATATGCCAAGGCCCTTGCTTTGAATGTGCCTGAGAGGGTTTCGAAGATGAATATGGGGCTCGTTGATAGGATGAAGGCTGATATGTCTGCGTTCCCATCCTTGAAGACTCGTTTGACTAGGCTGTACATGAAGAGAATTGGAATGAGTGAGAAAGCTGCATTGATCAAAGGAAGTGAAGAGAGTGTGATGTCGCCGAGAATCTTGATTTCAGCGAGCAGCAGGTGGAATAGGATCGGGTATGAATACGGTGCAAGACCGAGATAATGCCAGAGGCTTGTGTAGTTCTCAAGCAATCTTCCATCTGCGACATCGCATACAATGAGTAGCTCAGGGTCCGCTGTGGAATAGTCTGGGCTGATGAAGTAGAAGGAAACCAGTCTGATCGCGATTGTGAATAGAAGAACTGCGATTAGGAATAGATGATGTCTCATCAGTGAAGATAGTTTAGCTCGAAAAGAGGACTCTTCGCTTTCCGGCTTAAGGCTGAACGAATTACGTTGTTTTCTTACGCTTGCAAGAGCGAAGATGATCGTTAGGCCTGAAATGCTTAGAAGAATGGTGGGCGGCTGGACTCCTATATGGGTGATAGTAAGAAACAGACCCGAGAGGGATGTGATGGCGAGGCTCAGAGTGAGGCTTATCGCCGCTCTCTCAGGAGCTTGCAGCTCTCCTTGGGAAAACAAGGCTTGAGTAACAGCGAATCCCGGTAAGAATATTGTCAGGACCAAAGTGAAGATCGGTTGCAGGAACAATATCCTGAACTGTACGGCGATGACCGCCATTAATATCAGTGCGATCACTGCCAAGAAGCAGCTAGGATGCACCTTGGATAGCTTCAGGTTCTCGGGCAAGCCTCTTCCTCTAGAAACGTATCTTTGATATCTTGTTAAACCTTATGTGGAGAGATGGTTGAAACTGCGCCCATTCATCTTCCAGCTGAAGCACAGAGTCTCCTGGCGCCATTTCATATGATCGAGTTCAGGGTAAATCGTGATCTCAGGGTTAAGAGCTTTGAATCTACATTTCAATCTTGGTTGTCCCAGGATATTTCCACTACTTTCACATAAGACGCGACTCTTCAATCTGGAAAAAGGATAGGGGACGGCTTGATAGTAGAACCTCGAGGATTGTTTCAGTTGATGTCAGGGGACTACTTTTAGCCCATATTGTGAGAAGTGCTTGTCGAATGTGAATGCTGTACGGATGGCTTCTCTTTTCATTAATGCGAAGCTTGTGCAGTCTGTGAAGCTGAAGTCTTTGTCACTGTTCTTCTTGAATATCTCCCATGCATTCTTCTCCGTGGCTTCGTCAACCCAGAGGATGTTGATCAGCTTTGAGGCTTGTGTCGTCTCTCGAAAAGCCACCGCTACTTCGTGTCCACACTTCATGCGCAGGAGGGTCAAGCTTTCGTCTATGATGTAGTTTGATGTGTATAGCCTTACGAAAGGGGTTTCTCCATCCCGAATCTTCTCTCTGTACTCCAATGCCGGATTATGATTCTCATCATCAGTATCTTCGATGGCTATGAATGCGCTTGTGTCGATGAAGAGTCTCACTCTTCACTCTTCTCCCCGTAATACAGGTGTTTGTCATGCTCTCTTGAAAGATCCTTTAGACCGCTCTTGGCCATCGGCTTATGGGTGAAGAAGGGGTCTCTCGGATCTAGCTTGATCTCGTCTTTGAGGAATTTGGCGATAGCTAGCTTCAGCCCCTCTCGCAGCGTCAACTTCCTCCGTCCTAACGTTTCCTTCAGAACTCTATACTCTTCTTCCTCCAGAGTTGTTTGAACAACTTTTCCCATTAACTCCACCTTAAGATGTATCCTTCGATCTCATTCATAAGGCTTTTTCATGGAAATTACGGCGAGATGAAATCTTTCTTGTTCGATGTGCTCGCTTCGCTCGCGAAAAAGGGATACTGAGGCTTCTATTCCAGAACAGAAGCACCCAAGATCTGTGTTAACAATCAACGTCAGTAAAGAAGATCGTAAATTTTGTTAGGCAATATGGAGACCGTATTGTTGCGCTTTTAGTATTAGACGCGGTTCTACCCCAGGTTCGAGAGGCCTCGATACGTCCATTCTTTCTTTAATGATTCTAGCGATTGATTCTTTGGGCTTTATCAGCCTATTAATCTTTAGGAATTCTTTGGCTCTTGTCAAGTCGACTCTTAGACGTTCCTTGTCCTTAGGTGAGTAGAGGTTAGGTTTTCCTGTCTGAACTATTCTTATTTCAGGTTTAATCCTGTTTCGGCTGTACTTCATGACCGCGTCTTTAACTGTGTGAGCGAGCTCGATTATTGTAACAGGTTTAGGCCAGACTAGGTTTATGATGTGGCCTAGGCTTCCTTCATCTTTGCTGACTTCGCCGTTCAAGATCTTCTTCGCGTAGGTTTGGAAGCCTTTGCAGACATCCTTTATGTCAACGTATAGCATTGGGCGATGCATGCTGTGGCTGTATGGTGTGATCGGTTCGCCTTTGATGGCTTTCGTTATGAAGAGGTTTGCAGCTGTTTCTTTCGGCATGTTTTCGCCTAGGACTGTTCCCATTCTGATTACGCCGTAGACTTTGCTTGAGGTCTCATCATACATTCTTACGATTGTTTCTTGAGCTATTTTGGATAAGGCGTAGAGGCGGGCTCTCTCCTCTATCTTGTCCGGTCTGAATCCGAACTCTTCATTTATTACTCCTCTAAGCTCCCTTTCACCTACAACATGCCACGACCCTGCGAGAATCAGACCTTTCAGGTCTTCACTATCTTCTACGGCCTGGCACATGTTCTGTACGCCGAGTATGTTGACCTCGTATCCGAGACGCTTCATCTCGTTTATGAGAGGTATCTGGATTATAGCTGTGTGAATCGCAAGCTGAACATTCTTTAGGCTCTTCTTCAATTCACCGTATCTTCGGATGTCGCATAAAGAGAAGTCGACTTTGCCTTCAAGCGTTTCGGGCGGAGGCTTTTGATCGATTACTTTTACCTTGAAGATTTTGCTTAGATGCATCGCTAGCGAGGAGCCGATGAAGCCTGAACCGCCCACAATGGCCACATCGTATTTGGGCATTTCCGGTTCTCCTCTAAGCTTTCAAAGCATTTCTATTCTTATGTGCCATTGGTCTTATTTCAATTCGATAGATGTTATGTGTCTTCACGGTCCTCTGGGATCTGAAGAGAAGTTGGCGACTAAACCAGCGTTATTCCATGTTTTTGAAATCCAGCGAGCATCCGCGGATTGGAAGACTGACGCAGCTTCTGGAAAGCTTGAGACGACTTGAATTTTGCCTCTTTCTCATCTCAACTCAAATACTATTCCGTGGAGGTGCGTTTAGAGCCTTAAGTTCTTAAGCCCAAAAGTTTTTACTAGCGAATCCAAGAAGAATATTCTTGGCGAAGATTATGGCAGTCGTCAAGGGCTTCGTTTCAGATATCTTGGAGGAGAGCTTTAGGCGAAAGGCTATGGAGAAATACGGCTATTCGAAGGGTGCCATATCCAAGGCCTTGGAGAAGGCTATCGAGTTGTGGCTCGAACTGGAAACGGATGAGACTGAGGAGGAGAGGGTCAATAACGAGGCTTATGCTAGACTCAAGGAAGAGATTCTTCGGAGTTACACTGGAAAGTACGTGGCCATAGCCAAGGGCAAGATTGTGGCTTCAGGAGACTCCTTGAGTGACGTGTGCCTTACACCGAAGGGCAAGGTCTCTCACAGATTGATCTTTAAGGTTGGAGAGCAGCTTCTTGGAAGGGTACATTTGGGTTGGAGAGTTTCGAGAGAGGAAACTGGCCGTACAGGCAAGTAGATAACATTGACGTCCCCGTGGTCGGCGTCAACATCATAGGGCCGACTGGAACATTTCCGGGAAAGGATCAGCTGCTTGTAAGGGTAGACACAGGATACGACGGCTTCCTCCTAATCTCCGAGGAACTCTACAAGAAGCTGAGGTTAAGGCTTTCCGAGATGCCGAGAGACCTGTGGGCTACAGGGAGATCAGTGGCTGGAGAGCTCTTCATCCTGAGAAGAGCATCCCTTATACTCCAAGTTTCAAAAGCGGAACTCAGCCTAGAAGGATACGGGGAAACCTTTAGGGGAAACGAGGAGAACCTTCTAGGTCTGAAATTCTTGGAAGCCCTTAGAATAATCTTGGATGGACCGAAGAAGATGACGCGCCTCCTCCAGCCGTAAAGAAGTTCAGAACTCACCGACCAATAGCCTATCTGCAGCTATCTTGGGGAAGTCGGCGAGCACAGCGTTGAATAGGAGTGCTATTTCATGCAGACGAATGGCTCTTAAATTGTAAATACTAGCTTAAGCGCTTATTGTAGGGCTATTAAGAGTTGAGACTTTGATTCTTTCGCGAGTTCGAGCGTTCGTTGGCTCACGTGTATTCGGAGTTATTTGCAGAGCATCAGGCGTTGTTCTAGTCTCTCTGGGGATTATTCGTATGTTCTCGTTGGCGACTATTCCCTCTTTCCGGTTGATAGAGATCGGGGTGGCAGCTATTGTCTTTCCTTCGCTTCCTGTTTCTACAGCTAGCTTCAAGATTCTTCGTGAGAGAAGATTTCTTTGGGTGATCGTGGCTGCTTCATTTATCTTTAAGGTTGTTTGGGAGATTATCTTCCAATCACCTACATACGGTAGCAACCCATACTACCTTTCGACGATAGAGAAGTTGGATGCTGACCCGAGTCTTCTGCTGAGGTCTTGGAGGCCCGTTCCTTTCTTCTTCATGTTAGCTATCTATCGAACGAGTCTTTCATTCATGTATATTCTTTGGTTTCTGATACCAGCATTCAGCGCGTTGACGATCATACCGTTCTATTTTCTGGTAAAGAATCTTTCTAATGTTGAGACCGCTTCCGTTGCTTCTCTCTTCTTGGCTTTTGCTCCTCTTCAGATGTACATGCTGCAAGATATTCTATATGAGAATGCTATAGGAAACTTCTTTTTGATTCTAGCTTTATATTTCTGCTTTAACGAGAAAGGGAAGTTTCCTGTTAGATCCGTCCTCTCTGCTATAGCTTTGTTTCTCAGCCATATTCTGCCTTTCCTGGTTCTCATAGCTTCTCTAATAGTCTATTGTTTCACGAACGGTTGGACTGGCAGAACAAGGAGAATCCTCCTGATTCTTTCCGCTACAACTGTTTTCTTTGTAGCCGCTTCGATCTTTGGGTCTCGGTTGCTTTTAGCTATCATAACCAAGACCTTTTTGTCTCCACATTTCAATAGTGTTGAGGTTATGTTGGCTGAGTTATATTCATTGAGGCATGTCTTCATCCCTTCACTCATGTTGTCTGCGGCAGCGTTCTCTCTCGTTTTTGCGAAGCACTCTTCTGGTCGTAGAGGATTTGGGCTCATGGCGTCTATGCTGGCTGGTCTAGCTCTGCTTTCACTTCCTCTTGTCTTGAAGGCTGACTATTCTAACTTCTGGTGGTTCGTACGTTTATGGTTCCACGTCGAGTTCCCAATCGTTTTCTATGCTGCGAGGACCGGGCTTCAGAGTGTGAGAGGCAGGTATGCGATAGTTATGGTCTTTCTACTGGTTTTGACGGATAGTTTAACGATTGTGTCACGTTACTGGTATAGCTGAATGAAAGGTTTTTTGCTTTTGCTTGTTAACAACCGCGTCCACAGTATGTATTTTTTTTATTTTTTCCCGTCAATTCGGTCGTATTGTCTGTATCCGGATTGACAAGTCTAAAATAGACCTTCTTGCATACTAATCAAGTTCTCGTGAAATCTCTTGCTATTGAGTAGAGGATACCTCCTCAGCGTTAGGCTTAGGGCGATTAGAAGGGGGGTTTGGTGGAGGGTTCTCTGTAGAGTTGAGAGGGCTACCTTTGACTTGACGATTAGAGTCGTCGATTGTGTAAGGAGTAGGCTGCTGTCCGAGATTTTAATGAAGATTGTTGGGAAGTTGGAGGAGGCGTTGAATGCAGTTGAGTTACGGGTGGCTAGGGTTGGTAGACCTGTCGCCTTGAAGCTTTCTAGGCTTGCGGTTGGCTGGGGATATCTTGAGGCGAGGAGTTGGGCTTCAGATCGCAGTTTCATGAGGTATCTGGCGATCATGAGTTTAAGCGATTCTAGAACATTCACGTAGTGTTAAGGTGACTTGGAACGACTATAATGGTTATCGGCGGCTCGGGATTCATAGGAGGTCGACTTGTCGAGGCCCTTGATAAGAACAATATGGAAACAATCTCGTATGATATCATCCGCTCAAACGAGATTAGTGAAAGAGCCAAGTGGATAGGGGCCAACATCCTGGAGCTAGCATCGATAGAAAGAATATTCTTCGAATACGATGTGGAAGCAATCATACACCTTGTGGGCTTGCCGGCTATAGAGTATTGCGAGAAGAACCCCGAATTCAGCTTCTTGCTCAATGTGATGTCAGTTCAAAATGCTCTCGAAGCCATGAGGAAAACAGATATAAAGAAAATAGTATTTGCATCGTCAGCCGCTGTATATGGCTACCATAGTGAAAGACCTGTTCAAGAGATGGATGCGAGAAATCCAAGCACGATATACGGCTACCACAAGTTGTTGGCGGAGGAAGCAATAAGGTCGTACCGTGACTCGTATGGTTTGAACTACGTGATACTGAGGTTGTTCAATGTATATGGTGGAGATCCTCACACGGGTAAAGATGTCATATCAATCTTCCTAAGAAGGGCTCTGCGTGGAGAACCGTTAATGGTGAAGGGCCCGAATAAGCATCGGGACTTCGTGCATGTTGACGATGTGGTCCAAGCATTTGTGAATGCAGCCTCTTCCAACCTATCAGACATGGCCATGAATGTAGGATCCGGAGAGAGAACAACCCTACGTCAAGTAGCTGAAGTCATCAAGAAATCTTTTCCTCAGGTCGAGATAAAGGAAGAGATAACTGAGGATGACGGAACCGGTCTTCAAGCTGACATCACATTGGCTATGAGCAAGCTCGGGTTCTCGCCTAGGAGATCAATTGAGGGAATAGGCGAGTACGTTGACTCGTACGTTCGCTGAGACGCATCAGGTGTAGATTCTGTCTCAGTGGAAAATACCTCTATATCGAGTCTACTGGGATGAAGAAGACTTACAAGCAGTAGCTAACGTGATCAAGAGAGGCGCATACTGGACTACTGGGCCTGAAGTTGAAGAGCTTGAGAAGACAGTGGCAAATTACATAGGGACAAAATTCGGCGTCTCCTTTAACTCGGGTACGTCTGCGCTTCATGCGGTTCTCTTGGCTTCTGGCGTAGGAGAGGGTGACGAAGTAATAGTTCCTTCTTTCACCTTCATAGCCACAGCAAATTCGGCACTCTTCGTTGGTGCCAGGCCAGTTTTCGCGGATATAGAAGAGAGAACGTATGGTCTAGATCCGGCTGGCGTTCAAGAAAAGATAACGAGCAGGACTAAGGCGATAATACCAATTCATTATGGAGGGCTCCCATGCGAGATAGAAGCACTGAGAGAGATAGCTGAAGATCACAAGCTGATACTGATAGAGGACGCGGCTGAATCGATAGGAGCTTCTGTAAATGGACGAAAGGTGGGATCATTTGGGGACGCTGCTATGTTCAGCTTTTGCGGAAACAAGGTGATAACTACAGGCGAAGGGGGAATAATCGTAACAAACTCTGCAGAAATTCGTGAGAAGCTGATGTTGCTTAAATCCCATGGTAGACTTGAATCGGAACCATACTTTTCGACTGTCAAAAGCTTGGACTATATTACGTTGGGGTACAATTGGAGAGTTTCAAGCTTCACAGCCGCGTTGGGTCTATCCCAGATGAAGAAGCTGGATAAAGTTGTGAAGATGAGACGGGAAAACGCTGACTATTTGACGAGCAAACTTTCAGAAATAGATGAGATAGATACGCCAAATGCGCCCCATGGGTACTTCCATATCTACCAGATGTATACGATTAGAGTTAAGGCTGGGAAAGATGTTAGAGACGCTCTCAAGAGTCATTTAGCTAAGAAAGGGATTATGAGCAAAGTATACTTCGATCCAGTACACCTGACGCAGTTTTACAAGGAGAGATTCGGCCACAATGAGGGGGAGCTAAGAGTAACGGAAAAGATTTCAAGAGAGGTTCTGACGTTGCCATTGTTTCCCACTCTCACTCGAGAAGAAATGAATAATATTGTCGAAAGCACAGTTGAGTTTTTCCGCAAGTAAGGGTCTAGAAGCAGGCAAAGTTCTCGTCATCATACCTGCTTACAATGAGGAGAAAACCATCGGAGACGTTGTTAGGGGTGTCAGGAAACTTCACCCGCAGTTCCAAGTCTTGGTAATGAACGATGGATCGGACGACCGTACGCGTAATGAAGCTGAAAGTGCAGGAGCCTCTGTAATATCGTTACCATTTAACACTAGAGGTACTGCGGCCATGTTAGCGGCCTATCTCGTGGCGTTAGAGGGCTCGTATGATTATGTTGCAAAAATAGACGGTGATGGGCAGCATAAACCTGATGACATTGTTAGAGTTCTAGCTCCGCTGTACAATGGAGAAGCGGACATTATAGTGGGATCGCGCTATCTGATTGACAAACATGAGAGCGATTCCGTGACAAAAATTGTCGGACGAGTTTTTTCATCATTCATTGTGGACAAACTGTCGGGAAATATTGGTATATCAGATGTAACCTCAGGGTTCAGGGCATGGAACTCAAAAGCCCTTCGTGTCATAGTCGACACCTATTTACATAAACGTCCCCTGCCAAACACTTCGGTAACATGGATCGTTGAGACAATGATCGCTACCAGAAAAGGACTGAGGATAGAGGAGATACCGGTTGAGGTCATGCCAAGGGTCTGCGGACGATCGAAGAGCTTTTCACTAATAAGACTAATAGCCTACCCCATCAGGTTGATACTTGAACTCATTCAGGAAGTATTCTTGAGGCGAGAGCATGGTCCTTGAAAGGTACTCACTCATAGGTATTCTGTTTTCGTCGGGGCTTATCCTGTTGAACCTTTACCTCTTCAGGAAAGGTAAATTGAGGTCGTCGACGTTTTCATTATGGGTGATCATTGGGATAGCGATACTCTCGGCATCGTCCTTTCCAATGCTGCTTTCTCTAGTATTCAGTTTACTGGGCACCGAAATCCTAATATCAGCTGTTACAGCCTCGAGCTTTCTGACCTTGCTACTTCTCGTTTTCTATCTCCACTATAGGATCAACGATATTGAAGACAAGATGATGAAAATCACGGCTCTCGCTTCTCTGTCCAAATATCGGCAGGAAGAAACCAAAAAAGAAGAGAAGCGAGTAGGCTTCTGACAGCGATGCGAAAAGTGGTTATTGTAGGCGTCGGAGGTTTTGGTAGAGAAACCCTCGATATATTCGAGGCGAGTTGCGTCAAATCCGATGCATGGCAAGTATTAGGCTTTCTAGACGATAACCGGGAGATGCATGGGAAGACGATAAGAGGATACCCAGTACTTGGCGGGACCGACTGGTTCTCAAATCCAGAAGCAAAAGATGTTAGCGTCGTTGTGGCAATCGGTGATAACAAGACTAGAAAGAGAGTTGTAGAGAAAGTCAAGGCTTACGGTGTGGAATTCTGTAATATCGTTCATCCAACGACGGTGGCTACTCGTCATCTTAGGATAGGGGAAGGCGTAATCATAGCGGCAGGATGTATTTTCACGAATAACATAGAGATTGGTAGCCATGTGATAATAAACTTAGGAGTGACTGTGGGTCATGACACGATAATTGAGGATTTCGTTAATCTGAATCCTGGGGTCCATATTAATGGGAGTAACAGGGTTCTAGAGGGCGCCTACATTGGAAGCGGAGCTGTTACGATCCAGAATATCACGATTGGAAAGTGGTCCGTCATAGGTGCTGGAGCTGTTGTCGTTAAAGATGTTCCTGAGAGAGTTGTTGCAGTAGGAGTACCCGCTAAGCCTTTGAGACAAATTGAAGAAGTCGAATGAAATGTCTGAACTGAGTGTTAGGGACGTAATGCGATATATAGAACGAGAGGTCGCGCCCCTCTCGTACGCTTTGCCAGGCGATAGGAACGGATTAGAATTCGGCTCTGCAGATATGAAGGTAAAAGGGATGGTTGTATCTTGGTCTCCAAACCTAGATGTAATCAATAAAACGATCGATCTAGGTGCGAATTTGATAATAGCACATGAATGGCTTGTGTATAGATACTTGGGAAACAAATGGATTGAGAAGGAATTACCTACGTCTGATAAGAAGGTCAATTTGAACAGAACGAAGCTGCTAACGGAACACGAAATATCTGTTCTAAAGTATCACAGTAACTTGGACATAGCGCCGGGTGGCATCGCTGATTCATTTTGCGAGCATCTCGGATTTAACAAACTATTGCGGAAAGGAAAGCTAGTGCGGGTGTATGAAGAGACGCCTGTGAAGCTCAGCACGCTGGCCAGGTTTGTATTAAAGAAGCTGGAAATCCCTTTTGTCAGAGTATATGGTGACCTAGAAAGAAAAGTGTCTCATGTTGGAATTGCTGTCGGAGGACTCGGACAGATCTTTACATATGCAGATGACTTCGTTAACGCCGAAGCTGAAGTTATCATATTCGGCGAGGCACTGGCGTATTCCGAAATCTATTGCTATGAGTCCGGATATTCATGCATCGTCACTTCTCACGAAGCCAGCGAGGATCCTGGTATGAGGAAGCTTGCTCAACTGTTGAAAAAGAGATTTCCGGAAACTATGGTAACATATACGCGCTCTTCGATGTACGCATGTATTGGCGGCCTTGAACGCAATATTCGGACAACATAAACAAACTTCGTATTCTTAGCTTAGGCTGGAAGACTCAAAAAGCGATGATGAGATTGATGCTTACATTAACTCAATGATGTCGTGGAGATAATCCTCTTAAACAAATTTTCAAAACGAACAAGAGATAGACGCCTCAGTTCATTTCAATGAATCTACAATAAGAATCTCGCGCCACAGCTTACAGTCTTGAGAAGCTCTGAAGCTCCTTCATGATCCCTGTAGCGAGAGGGAATTCTCCTAAGGCTTTTGAAAATCAGGAGCAAATACAGTGATGGAAAATACAATTTGCAGCAACCGACTGAAAAGGCTGAACATGGACGCATATAACAGTGGTATCGGGCATTTGACAACCAAGACTTCTCAAGATGATTTCGTTCAGAGAGTTTTTGGAACGGAGCTACGTTATGATGCTACTATACTAGACGCTGGATGTGGCGTAGGCTGTCATTTGGCATCACTTAATGTTGCTCATAGGATTGGATTGGACATATCTATTCGGAATTTGACTTCAGCAAGGAAGCAGTTTCGAAATATTGATTTCATATTAGGTGACGCAGAGGAACTTCCATTTCGAAATGATAGCTTCGATGCAGTCTTGATAGTAAGCCTATTACACCACGTTGAGAATCACGATAAGGCCATAGTTGAGTTGTGTAGAGTTCTAAAGCCTTCCTCCCAAATTCTTATATCAGATTCTTCTATAAACGGAGTGAAGCTAATCTATCCAGTTGCAAGCCTCATTGTCCAGTTGAGCCACAAGATTGGAGGTTACGAGTCATTCGGACCCAGACTAGATCTATTGAAGACCTCCCTCTTTAATGCAGGGTTCAAAATATCCAAGTTGCGCGTTTCCGGGTCTTTTGTCACATTTGTCTGCCAAAGCTTGATAGGTTTTCTGAACAGGATCGGAGTTGGACGTCGCTTCCAAAAAGTGATAAATAATATTGAGGCTATCTTTAGACGCATAGATAGATTTGTGTGTAGCTATCTGGACCTTGAAGTCTACGGCATTTGGTTCGATATGGCTTGTATCCGTAAAGTGCGAGCGTTGTGAAGGTCTGGCGGATGGAACATTTTACTGTCCTGATGGTTGTTCCCAGATTCGACGAGATACCCGGCAAGTGGACCTACTTCAAGGAAATGGCCTGTCGTCTAAGGAAGAACGGAAACGAGGTTATAGTGCTATCCCCTCGGCTCTACGGATTTGATGAACATGAGGTTATAGAACAAGTTGAGGTCTACCGCGTCAAGTCTCTGTATATTGAATCTGCCCCTCTTCTAATCCCAGATCCACTAGATCTATTTTCGAAGTTATCCCAGATTCTTAAAAGAAAAATTGATCTAGTTTATGACACTTCTTCTGCATCTCTGCCTGTGGCGTCACTGGTCTTTCTCTACTTAGTGCTAATTGGGCGTAGGATGCCTTGGGTCACTCACATCCATGGTGAACTCAGAGACTTTCAAGACAAACGCGTAATCGGATTCTTGTTTGAGACTTATTTGAATGTCTTCTCTAGGATTTTGCTTACGTTCTCCGATAGGGTTCTTGTCGCAGGAGAAAGAATCATTCCAAGGGCCCTGACACTAGGAGTGAACGTAAAGAAGTTGAAAGTGGTTCGCGTCGGGATGAGGTATCCCATTAGCAAGATTGAGGAAGAGCCTCCGACGACTATAGATAAAGCCAAAGTAAAATCCGCTTTAGGCGTCCGTGAAGAAGATTTCCTGATTGGCTATGTAGGAAGACTGAGTCCAGGTAAGAATGTAGATGTCATAATCAGGGCCGTCAAGATTTTGGCGGAGAAAGAAGTCAGGGTGAGACTGCTTGTAGTTGGTTCAGGAACAGAAGAGAGCTCACTGAAGGCCTTGGTAATAAACCTCAATTTGGTTGAAAGAGTTTTTTTCCTCGGCTGGAGAAACGATGTTCCAAAGCTTATGCAAGCCATGGACGCATTCGCCACGACATCGGTTTCAGAGGCAGGAATATCCGCCAGCCTGTTAGAAGCCATGCTTGCGGGACTTCCATGCATAGTTACGCCATTTACGAACCTCATCCAAAGCTACGTGAACGGCTTAGTGGTTCCATTTGATGATTCTCAATCGCTTGCAAAGGCTATTGAGCTTCTAACTAGAAATGACGCTTTGAGGGCTATGTTATCGCGGAATGCCAGAAAAGACGCCATTTGTGTATCGTCAAATTACGCATGGGACAAGTATGTTTCAGCTATGCAAAGGTCGTTTACAGAAGTAGTGATCGCTCACGGCTCACACTGAGGTATTAAATCAAGTTCGATTGATGGAACCGGACTGCTACTTGGCGAAAAACCATGAGACTTGTTAAGGACTACTGAAAGAAACATGCGTAAAAGGACCATCTGCTTGAAGGATGGCGACGTTCCGTGGATAGGGAAGAAATGATGCGTACCGTTCAACTCTACGCCATGTGGAGCGCGCTCGCCATAGGTTCTGCTGTTTCGGTGCTAGCTATTGCGCAGCTTGAAGTGGCGGCAATACTGAGCCCAATTCTAGCCGTTCTGACCTTCTCCTTCCTAGCACTCTGCGCATCACCTCTTCCTCTTACCACTCAGACTTCACGTGTTGTGGCTAGATCTCTTGCTCGAGAGGCGATCCTTCCGCTTCTTCTTTGCGTTTCGATCGCAACGATTGCAGGACCTTACGGGTATGAGCCTATCTGGGTGCCATGGCAGACGCTTAGCGTGGATCAGTGGGCAAGGCTAATTGTTGCTGGAATTATGGTCTTTCTGTTCCCGGGATACGTGATCCTCGACGCCATCGATTTGGATGATCACCTTGTTCCTGAGGAAAAGATAGTCTTCGCCTACATCATTAGTCTACTTACAGTTTCGACATTGGCATATGTTGTAGTCCTGTTCAACCTTGAAATCCTCAAGCTTGCATTGCTTCTGTTAGCGATGAACGGGACGTTGCTTGCATGCCGATTTGCTTTGCGCCTCCGTCATTGCCGTAAGGCATTCGTCTTCAAGACTGCACCAAAATCAATTTGGGTCAAAGTAGTCTTGATGTCAATTATAGCTTTTCAGATAGCATGCATGTTGATTATTTTCACTTTGTATTTCAGCGAAACTCCTCACGGAGACATGTGGCGTCATATAGGACTGCTGCAAACGCTCTCGAAGCCGAACGCATTTGATGCGCTTAGTACATGGTCAAAGTCTGCCTACTGGTATCAACTCAACATCTTGGCATTCAAGATCACGTCAGGCTTACCACTCTTGAACTCTTATATATCGACAAGTTTCGCTTCGCCCTTGCTCGTGATGGCATTTTATGCGCTGTCTAGGAATGCGCTGAAGGATGAAAGGGAGAGCATATGTGCGACGCTAGTCTTCAGTGTATTTTCCGGGTTAGGTTGGATATACTATGCCTACCTCAGGGCGACTAACTGGCCTACATCACTACTCCAACTCTACAGTGCTCTGGCTACGAGCGGCTTTCTTACTATGTTCGATGTATGGCGTTCGCCCATACTTTGGGATTGGGCGCCTATCCCCATGGTTCAGGCACTCATCTGTTTCGTAGCCTTCTTGACTTTATGTTACAATAGAAGACTTCGTTCTCTGCTCTGGTGTACTCTGGCGACGGCCTTTTGGTCAGTTGGCTACTTAATTCACATTCATGAAAGCATCGTACTGACGCTCGTTGTACTCCCTGTGCTTATTCTGTTTCAAGAAAGTAGGCTTGCGAGTGTAGCCTCGATCTTTGGGGCAATGCTGGTTTTCGGATTAGACTGGTTGAGTCCAAACAAGTGGTACATTTGTCAAACTCCGCTATTGGAAACACTCGCAATTTCACTTACCTACTCCGCCGTTGCCATTATGGGAAGACAATCGATTGCTCGACTTCGCTTCGCATTTGCCAAGAGATTCAATAAAACGGTTCGAACCGTAATCAGGCCGATATTGTTGTACCTTTATGGCGTAGCAACTATTTCTCTAATAATGACGTTCTTCCAGTTCGATACAAAAACCGCGTGGATGCCATTTCAGTCGCTTCCTCTCCCGTATTTGCCAATACGTTTCGGGCTAGCACTTCCAATAGTACTGATCGGTCTGGGCTCGGAGCGAATCGAAAGAGAAAGCTCAGTCAAATTTGCAGTTCCTCTTGTTGCAATTGCTGGGCTGCTGACCTTCGGCAAGTTGATCACGGGCTTGAATATCTTTTTCTTTCCAACGGGCTATTTGGAATATCGGGTTGTTCCACTAGTTTGGATTTTTCTCGCATTAGCGGCTGGTGTAAGCCTAAGTTTCATTGGCAGGAGATGCGCCCATGCAGTCAGCAGGGGCCGGCTCAGAAAGTGCACAATATACTCTATCTTGCTAACTCTGATAATCGTTACTGGCTCACTTTCTACAGTTTTGTCGGTCCAATGGAATGCTCTTGCTAATGGTCCGAGTCTGAGTTTCGGTGAAAGCATCTCCGCTGAGGAACGCGAGGCGATAGCCTTCCTATTGCACGTTCTTCCGTCAGCAAATCAAAGCGCTGTGGTTGCATACACGAGTTTGGATGCTCAAAAAATTGGAATGGCAGGTATCAACCAAGTGTCTAGGCGCGACGTTTTCTTCAGAACGAACGATCCGCTTCTGATTACATATATTATTTCGTCAAACCACGTAAAATACGTCTACATGACGGACGAGAACATCAGAGATCTGATCGTGCGAAACAGTAACTCGTTTTTCGCAAGATACATGCTTCCGTATCTGCCGGTGGCCTTCAGAAACAAACAGGTCATGATTTTTGAACTTCCTGCAATGTCGGGGCCGAGCCCTGGTGGCATTGGGTTGGTCACACCTTCGATCGTCACTCCAAGCTTGGCATTCTCTGTTCTGATGCTGAGCTTGTCTCACGCAAATTACGACTACCTATTGGAAGGGTCTTCACTTCTCGACAAGAATTCAATCCTGATTCCTTACGATCCAAAGCTTCACCAAACTGGCTGGTACGATTCATCTTTTCAGACTTGGACTACACTGCGTGCGGACCTCCTAACTACTGACAATGCTGCAACTGTCATTGCTAACGCTTCCCCCCTATATCACGATCTTGTTTCCCCTTCAATAAGCGTTGATTTGGATGAATACCCTTACCTCATTACTGTGTGGAAAACTGGATCGCCAGAGCAAATTCTCTGGATTTATCCGTGGTCGTCGTCTGAGGGCTACCGATACATTCAGCTAGGCGGATCTGCAAACTGGGCAACATCTATCATTGATCTACGTGATTACTTCCCTCGACATACAGTAGTCCAACGCGTAAAATATCGATTATTCGTGCCGAATGGCAACTTCTCTATTAAATTCATTGCTCTGAAGGATGCACCAACAATTCACAATTCAGATCCCTTCCGCTACATAGAATGGGTTTCCGCGGCCAAACGGACCTTGCTGGTCATAAATATTGACGGACGCAAGGGTTTCTTTGCCGACTGCATCGGTGATGGGCAGAAACCCATCAGTCTTCGCGAGGCCCCACATTCAATGCTGACCGTTGGTCTATGCGGCAACGGTACCGTAGTATACGCGGACATGTCCACTGTCTTCACGTCGCTCAAATCAGAAAATGAAACTCTTAAACATACGGCGTTTGCACAACTTAGAGACGTAGCCAATAGGCTTGCCCCTTTAGTTCCTCTACAGGTTGATCCTTCTCCAATCTATCCTATAACCTTCGATGGATACAAAAGTATGTCAGGCAAGATTGAAATTAATACAAGCTTCCTGACGCTTGGCGAGGCTACCCCGTATCAAGTCAAGATCGATCTTCATAATGCACAATATAGTGCCAAGAATGAAGGGGGCTTGCCCGTTCAAGTAAACTCCTTTAAACTATCGTCAGTCGTTTCTGTTGGTCGGGTGCAGTTTACAATACATGCGTTAGCAATGACTAGCCAAGGAGACGGGTGGGGGCCACATCCCCTAATGTTGTTCCCGGAAGGGTTCTCTGTAACTACTCGAATGCTCGAAGACGGCGCGCGATTATTTCTTTATGGATCATTGAACTCTACCGAACTGGCGCTACAGGTTATAGGTGGGGAAATTAGTCTCGAATTCAACCAAGGGGGGGCCCTTTTCTTGGAACGACCTACATTACAGCTGGCCGGAACGTTGCATGTAGCTCGCTCCTATCTTGGCTCCCCATATAATACGATAATAAGCACAGTATTCGGCTCGTCTCTGGATCTGTCAGGGAAGGTCTCGTTGAGCGTAGCCCAAGCGGATAGCTCTACTTGGTTCATAGATAAACTCTCAATGCAAGATGTTAAAGTCACTTCACATAACACGACCATTTGGAATGATTGGCAACTGCCATGGGTCAAGATCCTCATGTCACCAATGAATTTTGCTTTACTGTTTGCTTCTCTCTTCATCATCCTTGTCACATTTCGGTTTCGCATAAAGATTCGAATTTCTGTTGCAAGGTAGAGGATGTCATTTTCTGCAAAGACTCAGGCAATCATCCAGAATTCTCTCGTACCTCTTCAAGGCCGCTTCAAATCCGAATTTTGCCCTAGCTAATCTCGTGCAGTTATCAGAAATGTCAGCAAGTGCTGGCGATCTTACAGCTTCTTTGATAGCCATTGCCATGTCTTGTGGCAGAGTGCTTCGAATCAGAAATCCTGTTTCACCGTGCCGTATTATATCGGGGATTGCCCCCACGGGGGTACCGAGCACCGGCGTGCCAGATGCGAGTGCTTCGAGAAGAACATTGGGAAGACCTTCAGTTAGCGAGGGCAAAACTAGCAAGCGTAGGCGGTTTAGAAATCCCGGCATCTGATCGTGAGGTATCCAATTCGTAAGATGAACTACTCCGTCAAGTTGAAACTGCGATACGAAGGTTTCGACCAACGAAGAGAGAGGCCCACTACCAACGATTTCAATAAGCAATTCCTTTTCCATCTTGTGCAATAAAACTACCGAATGGAGAAACTGCAGAATCCCTTTCTCTGCGCTGAATCTTCCGGCGAAGCCAATTCTGTAAGGTCTGTCCGCAAACATATTATGAGGTCTAAAGACCTTCATATCGACAAAGCGTACTCCAGGAGCGATCACTCTCCCTCTGCACAAATGCAACCCCAGTGTTTCTACAAGACTAGAAGAGTATACGATGATGCGATGTGCGAGCAAGTAATTCAATTTCTCGAGAATGCCAATCGCTAAAGAAAAAACGCAACCCCAATGACCAGCATAAGCTGTCTCGTAAATATATTTGGCGCCTTGTTTGCCGGATCCAGTTGCTATGACAACACAGACTTTGCCCATGGCGCGAGCAATGAGCATCGGTACGACGAGGGCGGTTCCACCGACGAAGAATATAACTATATTGAATCGCCTAGGAACATGGAAAAGGGCGTAAGCGAGTCTAATTTGGGTCAGCATGTAGTGCAACATCCTTACAACAGGATGCCTTTTTTCAGTGTTCGCGTGATCAACATATGTAACGTATGCGCGGTGCGATAGTTCAGAACGAATGGTTCCTGTTATGACTGCTATGTCGTTACACAAAGGCTCTAGTAGAGCGAGCAAGTTGCGCAACAGGATCTCTGGTTCCAACCTATTGTCTGAGGGAGCGACGGGGAACGTTAGTACGAGAATACTGGGTTTTCTGAAGCAGCTACTCAGTTCATTAGCGGAAAACGCAAGCTTAGGATCGATTACCTTGACCTGAGGCCGTCGATAGTGAGAGTTCTTTTCATCGCGACTGGTGACCGTCAGACTCCGAGTTCTAGGATTCGATGCTTCAACGTTTCGAATGAGCTGGCGAAGCATGGTGTGAAATCGGCGGTTGTTGCCAGAATTCCCGCCAGAGGAGCGGAGTTGCAGCAATTGCTGATCACGCTTGGGAAGATCCTACAATTTGACATCGTATACTTACAGAAAACTATTTCGCCAACGGGCTTAATCTTATGCAGACTGGCAAAACGAATGGGGAAAAAAGTCATTTTCGATTTGGATGACAACATGTTTGTGATAGCTCCGGCGTTAACCACCTCGCTTGCTAAGGTCAGCGATCTGGTAGTGGTAGGTAGTCACTATCTCTTCGATCTGGTAGCCTCTATTCGTAATGAAGAATCCGTGCGACTAATCCCAAGCGGGGTAGACACATCCATTTTCTCTCCTTGCATGTGTTGCAGAAAAGAGCCTCCACTTACTCTTGGGTGGCACGGAAGCGGGTTGCCGCATCTTCCATATCTTAGACTGTTGGTGGAACCGCTCAGTATACTCAGCAGACGGTATGACCTTACCCTCAGAACAGTCGGAATAAGACGGGATGCGGTTCGTGACGTTTTCGGCGAATTGGCAAATCTCAAATTGGAGGTTAAAGAGCGATGGTACGACTATAATTTCCTCCCTCGAGTTCTGTCCTCAATTGACATTGGGCTAATGCCTCTGATCAACGATTCATGGTCACGCGGTAAATGCGGAATGAAAATCTTAGACTACATGGCTCTAGGCATTCCTGTTGTTGCAAGTAAGGTGGGTGAGAACATGCACATAGTCAAAGATGGAAAGAATGGCTTTTTGGCGGCAAGTAGCGAAGAATGGATAAAGAAGCTGTCGCTTTTGATCGAGGATTTCGAGCTTAGAAAGAAATTAGCTAGTAATGCTTTGAGAACTGTGACTCAAAAATATGCACTATCAGTAGTAGCTCTTCAGCTTCTGGGCTCTCTCGAGAACCTTGTGCAACATTCTCAATAACACAATGTTGGCGCTGTTTTTCTCCGAAGTTAGCTCATGTGTAGTAGTGCTTCAGACTTAACAAGCTATAAGCTTGATACAATAAAATCCGATGAATCGAAGAATGCATACACGCGTTCGCGGCGATGTCAACATTGCTCTCAACCCTCCTACATGGGACATCCACAACAGACCTAGGGATAGGCGTAGAACCGGACATAGGATATGTTCAATGTCCAGACTCAGGTCCACCATGCACAAAGGGAGGAACAGTAATATTCGAGCTGAAGAGGGAAGCCAAAGACAGCTAGATCATTGAACACCGTTGCCGATCCGAGGTTGAAAGTAGACTTAACGAAGAATTCCAGAGGAGAGTAGATGAAGAGTCAGACAGGAAAACCTCTGGGAAGCTCAACCAATTGAAGAAGATTGAATGGTCGGAATGGTACGCTACCAACGTAGAGCACTTTTATGAGGCTTGCAAGGTCATATAGGGGACTTTTAAGTGGATTATAAGAGATGATCGATGCAACATTGGAAATGAGCGAAAATGCCCTTGATAATAGTGAGAATTCCTAAGAAGGTCGCGAAGCAATGGATATTAAGACATGAAAGGGACGGGCTTGACGAATACAAAATCTCCATCTTCTTGAAATTTCAGTATGAGTTAAAACATTATGAAAAGACGCCTGAGCAGCTACTCTTATTCGCCATGCGCTTCCAGAAACGTGGAGGACAACCGATGAAGGCCAACCTATGGGTGAGGGAGAGGAAAATTAATGACTTGGTGGAGCTAATCCTAATAAGGGGACATGTAGAGCGATTATGAGGGAGTAAGCCATGCAAAAGGTCGTTGAAACAAAGATAGAGATAGACGAGAAAGTGACGGCGGGTGAAAAGCTTCCAGAGACCATGATACTCTACACCATGGACGCGGACCACCTCGTGATAACGGCTAAACCCCTAGAGGCTTTAGAGGAGAACGCCCTCATGAAAATCAGTGTTAAGGTAATTGGTCAAGAGAATAAACATGTAGTCATACTCCCGCCGAAAATATGCAACTTTTATCACCTTGATGAAAACGACTACACCATTATGGCGTCTGATAAAGACCCCACAACTATCATAATAGCAATCTAACACGTAAATAACATGGAAACATTAAAACTCCTAGTGACCGGGGCAATCTCCACTTTTTCCATGCCTCACCAAGTGGAGTCTTAAGATAAAGATATCGATCTAGCTGTGGCAAGCGTATACCTAAGACAGACACTCAATCTAACATTCTTCGACTCACACTATGCTGCGGCAGCGCTAAACCTAGATAGGAAGATCCTCTCATTCGACCAATCCTACGATAAGGTTCACGGTCTATAGCGCGTCGATCCAGCAACCTTCTGATTCTTTTTGTCCACTTCGTCGGCTCTAAGAGAGAGGTCTCGTGAAGTCTCGCCTGCTCAGGTGGGCTGAGTGAAACCATATTTGAATCGAAGGACTTGTGCCTACACGCATTCGCATCCATGTCAACATTGCTCTTGGCCCTCCTATATGGAACATTCGCGATAGAGCTAGGAATAGGCGTAGAACCTGATGTGGGCTACGTTCAATGTCCAGATCCAGGTCCACCATGCACAAAGGGAGGAACAGTAATATTCGAGCTGAAGAGAGGAGCCAAAGACCGCTAGATCATCGAATACCCGTGTCCTTTTTTGCACTTTGAACAGTTCAGTAAGGTTTATCTTCTATGCGGTAAACCTTCTTTACGGTGAACCGGATGACCGCTGTCAAAACCACAATAGTAATCGATGAGGAGACGTGGACCGAGTTCAAGAAAGTAGTCTCCTCTAGATATGGGGGGCTTAGAAAGCTGAGCTCCGCAGTGGAGGAAGCTATCAAATGCTTCAACGCTCCAGAGCTGATGAGAAGCTTCTCCAGCAGCGTCGGATTGGACACGGGCATCCACCCATCGAGCAATGAGGTGAAGAGTAGGCGGCCCAAGCTGAACGCCTCGTCAGCTGAAGCTGTCAGGAAGATGAGGGATGAACGTGAAGCTCGCATATCTGGATTCAAGTAGCATCGTTAAGCGGTACATTGAGGAGAAAGGCTCTCACGTCGTCGACGCAGTCTACGAGAAGGCTGAAGCCGCAAGGCTGAGATTCGCATTCTCCATCTGGAACGCGGGAGAGGTGCTCGGCGTACTCGACAGATATCTTTCAAGACGGCTACTATCAGAAGGTGAGTTCAAGACAGCTCTATCAGACTTCCTCTCAGAGTCGATAAAGATGGCTCGATTGGGCTCACTCCAAATACTACCGATAACGACGAAGTCCCTCACCGGATCCTGGCTACTGATACTGAAGCACCACTTGTACATGGCCGACGCTCTCCAAGTATCCACCTCAAAGGAAGCGGGCTGCAACCTCATCCTAAGCGCGGACGACACGCTCATCCAAATCGCCAAAAAGGAAGGTATCGACGCCATAAATATCGAGACCGAACCTGAAAGAGCACTAGCATCTTTATAGCTCGGGATGTCGATTCCGAGTCTCTAGCCACGGTACGCTTATATATATGGATATTAGATGTAATAGGGCTAGATAGTCAATATGAGCAATACGAAGGTCACCAGAAACTATCAAGTAACCATCCCATCCGGGATACGTAAGAGGGTTGAAGTCAAAGCAGGGGATACCCTTCTCATCGAGTATGACGAAGAGGAAGGAGTTATCAAACTCAAGCTTCCCCATAGAGGTCCACGCAAGACGAGGAAGCTCGGACACCCCCTAACCCCGAAAGACATCGAGCTGTCGATTGAGAGGGGGATGAGTGAGTGTCTGCGGTCTTAGATACGAACGTATTAATATTCGACACCTTCGAAGACAGTCAACTCTATGAAGAAGCGCACTCCAAACTCGATCTGCTCGAAAAATGGTTCATTCCATCCATAGTCTTCCACGAGTACGTTTGGTTCATGAAGGCTGAGAAGATTGAGATAGACTTCACGAAGAGCAAAATCTCGGAATACCTTCTAAACGCCAAGACGGTCTACTGCACCATAGAGTCGTCTGATATACTCTTCGCCTCCCAAGAGATAACAGACCACCGGGAATACAACGACTTTCTCATACTCTCCGTCTCAAGGAGGCTCCGACAACCTCTACTTACATATGATGAACCGCTTCGAAGAACTTGCGAAAGACTCGGCCTAAAAACGACCAGATAAGTAGAAAGCCGTAAAGAAGAATCCTCGCGAGACCGTCGCCAGCATTCACGCCCATCATAATCTTTCAAGAATGCTCAGTTAGCTTTGAATCGCCATGTATGGCGTAAGTTGATTCTTCCACATTGAGATTATTCTGTCGAGCGACGTCATCGTATATGCGAAACGCAATGCGGAAGCGGCTGAGGGGCGGCGCTATCATAGCGAACAGCCGGTTGGCGAGGGAGGCGAACTCTGAGGCTTATGGAGTCAACGAATCGGATGTCGTTCTAATCTGCGTACCAAGGCCTGTAACCTGAGGAAAGAACCTGACATAGGGTATATTCAATGTCCAGACCCGGTCCACCATAAACAAGAGTAGAAACAGTAATATTCGAGTTGAAGTGAGAAGGGAACTCGCTAGCTGTTCCCGCGGCAAGTTATCAACCGAACAATGAAACTGGCTGAGAAGCCGAAGAGAAAGAAAAGGAGCCGATGAAGTCGTATGCTCGGCCGAGGTTATCACAGATTTTATATTATTTTCGGAGTAATGAAACACATTGTATGGAGGCTAACCTATGAGTAGAGATCAAGCTTATGGAGGGATAATTCTCGTAGTGGCTCTGATCGTTGCGATCGTGTACGTCGTAGCTTTCTTTGCGCCTTACTTTGCACCTTACTTAGCTTGGTTGAGTTGGTGGGCTGTCGCAATCCCGGTCTTCCTAGCCGTGCTAGCTGTGCTTGTCATCTGTATGTGGATCGGTTGGACCATGCTCACTACTCCACCTCCAGCACCTCTAGAAACCGAAATGCCTATTCCAGCCCCAACTCCGGCAGAGACAGCCGCAAAACCGTCCGAAACCGAGAAGAGCGCCACCTAACTCCGAACTCCATTCTCCCTCTTTCCTGGTACAGCACATCATCGGATATAGAAAGCCGCCTTATCTTGAAACACGCGGATGGAAGAGTAACCGTCGTTCCAGTTCACCCCGGGGGAGCAGATTAGCAGAGGATTACTATCAAAGATAATAAAGGAAGCTGACAAGAGAAGAGTTTCTCGGGTTTCTAGAAGAAGCATAGACGAAGGTGTTCCAGTCTACTTCGAGCTATTCCTCGCCACCTTGATGGAAACTGCTCAAAAGTATTTAACACTTGGATCGCAACACATCTAATCAAAGGGATGCTTGAATGCAAAACTCAAGAAAAGTATCGCTGATCTCTCTACTGATCCTCATCCTACTGGTCGCAATATGTGTCCTTTCTCCCGAAGTCTACGCAAACACTCCAATCATCCTAGACATCTCAACCGTAGAAGCTGACGGAAAAGTATCTCTAGAGATAGAGATCAATCATCTGAATCCATCGATCGGAGGCTACAGTGCAGACCACTACGTAAACCTGATTGAGGTGGAGGTCGACGGGACGCCACATCAGATCCAAGTCGCACAGCCACCGACAGCAGAAACCTTCAAAGCAACCTACTACATAGGCGAGCTGACAGGCTATCCAACAATCCGGGTAAGAGCGCACTGCACCATACATGGATGGAGTGAATGGTCCCAACCCCAAGTCATACCCGAGTACCCGAACGGCCCAATCGCTGCGATTATACTCTCTATTCTATTCATCCTAATTGCGAAGAGAAAACCGTTAGAACGAAAAGGATTGACCGATGACGAACGAAGCTTTGGACGTATCGATTGCGATGAAGCGCTCTGATTCGAATTGAATCAGCAGATCACTCAAGCATGAAGGCGGTGTTATGCCAAGGAGCTACTCGAAGATCATCGTTACCGGCGGAGCCGGATTCATAGGTAGCCATATAGTCGATAGAATTCTGAAGCAAGACTACGAAGTAGTTGTCATCGACGATCTATCCCAAGGGAGACTCGAGAACATATCTCGACACCTGAACAATGAGAGCTTCAGATTCATCAAGGCGGACATCCGAGACCTTGCAAGAGTTGAAACGATCGTTAAGGATGCGGACGCGATATTCCATGAAGCTGCTGTCGTAAGCGTCACCAAGTCGCTTGAGGAACCATCCTACACCAATGATGTCAATGTGACGGGAACATTGAACCTTCTGAAAGCATCCCTGAACTCAAACGTAAAGAAGTTCATCTACGCTTCTTCATGCGCTGTATATGGCGAAGCGGAATCACCTAACCAAAGCGAAGAGACCCCAACCTCACCCATGTCTCCGTACGCTGCCACAAAGATCGCAGCTGAGAATTACTGCAAGGTCTTCAATAGGCTATACGGCCAAGAGGCGATAATCTTGAGATGCTTTAATGTCTACGGTCCAAGACAATCCTACGGCCCATATAGCGACGTCATAACGAAGTTCATCGATCGCCTCATGAGAGGAGAACAGCCAGTCATACATGGCGACGGAGAGCAGACAAGAGACTTCGTAAATGTAAGCGACATAGTAGAGGCCAACATCTTAGCTCTAGAAAGAACAGGTGTTCCAAGCGACCCAATCAATATTGGAACTGGAACAGCAACCTCTATCAAAGACTTAGCGAGCCTCCTCATCGATATGACAGGCAGAAAACACTTGAAACCAGCCTTCGATCAAGCCTGTGCTGGAGATATAAGGCATAGTTGCGCTGACATCAGCAGAGCAAAGAGAGTTCTCGGCTACGAGCCCAAGGTTCCACTTAGAGAGGGACTCGTGAAACTTCTCAACTATTATGAGGAAACTTTCCACTCGGACTGGAAAGCTCACTCAGAATCTCTCTCGTCGCGAGTCTAACAGCCTCAGAGCTACTGTACCTAGGTCTCCACTCAAGCCTCTCCAATCGGCTACCGTCAAGCATCATCTCTTTCACATCCCCAGGCCAGCCTCTGCCTTCAATCCCTCCTGTGAATCGGAGTTTAACGCCTTGAAGTCCCATCTCCTGAATAACTATCTCAGCCAAAGCCTTAACATCAATACTGTCCTTAGAAGCAAGGTTCAAAATTGAAACTCGGTCATCTGAATGCTGAACCCCGAACATGAAGGCATCAACACAATCCGATATGTGGACATACGATTTACGTTGCGTTCCATCGCCGAGAACCTCAAGCTCATCAGGATTCCTTGAAAGCTTCTCGATGAAATCGTAGACTACGCCGTGCCTACTCCTAGAACCTACAACATTTGCGAAGCGATAGATAACAGCTTTGATGCCGAACAGGTGGCAGTAGGCCATAATCAAAGCTTCAGATCCAAGTTTCGTAGCGCCATAAAGTGAGATAGGGACCATCGGCCCATAATCCTCAGGCGTAGGAAGATCCTTCACCTCTCCATAGACCGTAGAGGACGAAGCGAAGACGATCCCTCTAGCAGTCTTGCTTACCCTCATAGCCTCCAGCAGATTATATGTGGCGACGAGGTTCTGCTCGAAGTCTATCCGCGTATCTTGAAACCCTACTCTAACCTCAGGGTTGGCAGCCAAATGAAAGACTAGAGAACAATCAGCCAACACCTCACGAACCTCAAGAGGATTCAAAAGGTCTCCCTTGACAAACCTGAAGTTTCCGTGACCAGCCACACCGTTCAGGTTGTCCATACATCCAGTACTCAAATTGTCGTAGACGACAACCTGCCCAGCTACGTTGACCAGTCTCTCAACCAAGTGGCTTCCAATAAAACCCGCGCCACCAGTAACAAGAACCTTCTCGCCATCAACCTTCATAACTACTCACGTATACAGCTTTAGATGCGAGGAATCCGATCAAACATGTCGGAGACGTCTGCCGCATCCATCGCAGAAGACCGCTGCCGCATCAACCCTTCGACCGCAAGATGGGCAAGCCTTGGCCTTCGAGATCTCCTCAAGCTGCTTTGAGAGCTGAGCTCTAAGCTCATTCAGATCGATCCTCTCCCTATCCATCGCCCTCTCCCTCCCGGAGAGAGCACGCTCCCTTTCCTCAAGCCTCCTCCCCTCCTCCTCCAGCTTTTTAGACATCTCAGCCATCCTCCTCTCGAAGCCACTTATCTCAGAAGCGAAGCTATCCTTGGCCTTCATCAACTCATCCTTCTCCAACCTAAGCTTCATCTTCTCATCCTCGAGCAGCTTCGCATCCGCTGTGATACGATTCCTCAACTCAGCCAGTTCTTGAGCTGTCTTCTCAAACTCAACCCTAGTCTTATCCATCTCCGCCTTCATAGCCTCGAGAGCTTCCCTCTTCTTCACCAAATCATCGCCGGCTCTCGAAAGACTCTCCCTCTCCCTAGACAGCTTCTCCCTCTCCTTGGCTAGAAGATCCCTCGCACCACGCACACCCTCAAAAACATCACGATACTCTCCCAAGGCTTCCTTATCAAACTCCAGCTTTTCAGCACCAACTTCGATCCCAGATTCCGCTTCACCCTCCTCCTCGGCATGTTCAATCGCCACCTCAATCCAACCCTTCCGAAAAGCAACAGCAACGCCGACAACCAAAACCGCAAGAACTGACAGAGGAGCAAGGTACTCTTGAGGAATCCAAATTTTTAGAGAGCTTCCAACCTTACCGGCTAGAATCTCATACTTATCTCCGCTATCGGGGGCATGATCATGCGACGCCCCTTCACCAGCATCAACCCATCTCACCACATAGTATTCATCTGAATAAGAAGCTATATTGGGGTAGATGCTCGTCGTAAAGAATTTGACGCCTGCAAGGGTCCCCTTCCAAGTGTAACCATATATCACGAAGACATCTCGACTGAGCGTATTCCCGTAGGTCTCAGGACCGCTGTAATAATCTTTGAAAACCTCAATCAAAAAAATATCAGTGTCGTCGCCAACCTTCTCTTTCTCCACAAATGAAGGCTCTATCTTCACACCCTCCCTTGTATAAAGACAGTAAGACTTGGATTTTGAATCAGAACCCTCCAAATACAACGGGGCTTTACGCTCCTTCTCATAATAGTAAGTTGACGCGTGTAGAGAAGGCCCACCTATCAGAACTAGCGGACCGTTCAGGTCGGACCTCGGCATCCCAGACTTGACATCTATCGAGGCGCTCGTATCCGCTCTCTCCACTTGGCTGTTCGCGAATAGACCCATCAATACTCCAAGCGCAGTGCGATATGCGCCATATTCCTCCTGAGAAGGATAACCAACATCCGAGGGCTTGGAACGACTCTTGTTACTGTCTGGATAGATGAAATAGACCGAATTCGCCGGAGCCTTGATTATCAGTGCATCGACGGTGGATAATCCTTGCGGCGTAGGCTTAGGCCAGGCGAATACAACCGTAGCGATAAACGCAACGACCACTAGAATCGCTATCAAAGCAAGGAACTTTCTCCGCCTCATCCAAGAAAGAGGCTTCGCCAAGGCATCCCCCTACAACAGGCGTTGGGTAACATAAGAAACCCAAAACTAAATTCTTTAACTTTCCTATCAATATTAGAGTAGGATAAGTCGCAATGCCAACCGAGCTAAGACATCTAATAGCCTTATTTCTTGTCCTTGCAGCAGTACTGAACAGCCCAGCCAATTTCATGAAACTCGCTGAAGCAGAAACCTACTCGACGATTGAGCATGGCATGAGCAAGCAATTCGACTTGAACCGCATCAAACCGATAGACATAACAGATCGATTCAAAACCACAGACATCAAAGCCTACTGCTGGTTCAGAATCGAAGGCCCGAGAAACTACATAACAATCTACTGGAGATGGATCGACCCAAGCAACAAAGTCTACTTCGAAGAATCATACATACGCCTCTCAACCTCAGAATACTTCTGGAGCCTCATATCCATCAAGGACAGTCCAGCAGCCAACAAGACTGGGGAATGGCTCGTTGAAGTATATGTCTCTCCAAGCACAACAGAGAACCCGCTCTTCACAGAACACTTCTCCATCAATCCCCCTACGTACACGGCCACAATAGGCGTCTCAGATCTACCCCCGGCATACTCAACAAGTATTTATCTGGACGGCAAATACAACGCGACGATAAACAGTGAACAGCCCAAAGCCTTCACATTCAACTATGAAACCGCCCACACCATTTCAGTAGACAGACTTGTCAATGGTAGCAGAGGAGTCAGATACCAATGCAAACCGAACACATTGAACGTCTCCTTAGCCGCGGCTTACATATTCAATTACACAACCCAATTCTACCTTTATGTTTACTCTGCCCACGGCAAGCCATCGGGGTCCGGATGGTATGATCAAGGAGCAATCGCTGAGATATCGCTGGAACCATCAACGAGCGAAGAGACAGGCGTTCGACACATATTCCTCGGATGGAGCGGAGATCAATCCAATAATGCAACCTCCATCCAAATAGTCATGGATGGACCCAAAAATCTAACAGCCATCTGGAAGACCCAATACTACCTCAAAGTAACATCCGAATATGGCGAACCAAAAGGTGAAGGCTGGTACGACGCAGGCTCAACAGCAAACTTCTCAGTCACATCTCCCATAGGAGCAATCATACAACAAGTCTTCAAAAGCTGGGAAGGCGACTATGACGGTGTACTCCCATACGGCTCTATCCAAATGGAGAAGCCGAAAAAAGTCGTAGCCACATGGAGAACAGATTACCTCCAAATCTACATACTCACCGGAATAGTGGCCGCTTTGGGGTCCTCCACAACGATGGCTTTCAGACAGGTCAAGAAGAGAAGGCGTCTACAAGCTACCTTGGCAAGCATAGTTAAACCGGTATCTGAGATCGAAGCTGAAGGTGAGAAGCCGGTACCTAAACCGGAAGAAAGCAACGTTAAAGCTGCAATCGAAGAGTTGGAGAATATCCGAAAGGACCTTGCAACAAAAATCAAGAGCCTCAGACAAAGACTGACCTCAACTGAGAGGAGATAGAATCCAGGCTCCTCTCAATATGCGTCAGCCAGAGCCTCCTCAAATCCAGCTTCACATCCTTCACCGCAAAAGCTATGAAAGAGCTAGCATGACTTCACGATGCCAAAATCTTCCCGAGCAGATCGAGCAATCCTAACCGGAAGGGCAAGAACTGTTTTACGAGTTCTATATCCCGCTGCTTCACAGCCCTCAGCAACCTAAGCATTACCAAGTAAACAGTTCCACCTATCAGTATGTAGACAGGTAGCAGATACCTACCTGTCCAGTAGACCTCAGCAACCATCACGACGCCAGCCATCACAGCCGACCCGATCAAAGACTTAAGGTAGGCGTCACTATCAACGTTCAAACCCATGATGCTCCTCAACCAAAGAGCTGGAACCAGAAATAGAGACAAGATCAATGCTGCTCTAGAAATAGCAGCGCCAAGACTGCCGAGAGGGCCAACCAGCAGGATACAGAGGAGACTGTCAACTGAGATCGCGATAACGCTGGCAACGAGGAAGATGCGAGTTCGCCCAATCGAGAGAAGAACATTGTTTAGAACCGCTCCTAAACAAGTAAACGCCGAAGCCAAAGCGATAACCGCCAAAGCAGGAGCACCCGAAGAATAACGATCCCCAGCAAACAACGTGATCACAGGAAGAGCTGTCACAGCCAATCCGACCGCCAAAGGCATATAAATCAAGCTGACATATCGAGACGCAGTCCTACAAGCATCCTTCAACGCATTCACTCCATACCGACCATACATCTCAGAGAGTTGAGGAAACAACGCATTACTCAAAGCTCCTGAAACAATACCAACCACCCCAGCCGCCGTAACTGCTGGGCTATAAATCCCCAGCACAGAAGCTCCAGCCAAACCAAGAACAATGTATCTGTCGATCGTCGAAGAGAAGTAACTCAATATCCCTGAGCCGTAGAGCGGTGTCGAATAGTCCAACAGCCGCTTAAAACTATACTCGTTGGCTGCAACACCCTTCAGAGATACATGGGACAGATATCCTGTCAAAGCCAACATAACGTAGTCACCCACTATCCAACCGATCAAGATGCCAGCTACACCCATACCTCTGAAGAGCAGGAAGACAGCTCCACCAAACCTGACAAGAGTCGAGAAAACACTTGAGAAACAGTACCTCCTAAAGTCCAGCAGCCCATAAATGATGCCTGTAAAGAACTGAACGAGCACAATTGGAATAACATCTACAGCCAGTAACCTTAACAGATCCGCCCTTGAAGGATCCCCAAGTAAGAGTTCAGCCAGAAAAGGCGCGGCCAAGAAACAAACTATGAAAGAAAGAAATGCGGTAGCAATCCCAATTTTGAAGCCAGCCTTAGAGACGCCTTTGGCAATGTCCAACCGCGTCCTACCTACATATTCAGCGACATACTTAGTCACAGCCCCTGGCAAAGCTAGGCAAGCGAACGTGACGAAAAGCGTAGAGACCATACTTAACGCAGTGACAACCCCCAACTCTGCTACTGTAGGCAGAAGCCGAGCGGCAAAAGAAAAATAGACAACCCCCGCAAGATTCCCAATCAAACCTTGCAAGAAAAGGTAAGTAGCTCCTCTAGCCACCCTCACGCTCGCCGTAGTCCCCAACCTGTGGTCGCCTTACCAAAACCGACATCAAATCAACATACACACTTGATGAGGTTAAAAGCCCTATGCGGAGAATAGCCAGTAAGTCAGTCCTGGACTAGGGACACGATATAACTAAACCATTTGAATGTACCAGCAGCGCCGGCGTCACTCAAAAGTCAATTTGAGCTGTCTTGGCAGGTCGATTGCCCGAAAAGAGGGGTATCTGCACCTAAGTAGGGGCAGAAACCCGCGGGCCCGCCAACGGCTACACACACACATCTAAGACGGAAGCAAATCTTATTACATAACCTGAAGGCATAACTCATCGAAGTATCTTGTCAATCCCGTCAGATATCGCTTCGTATC
>Ga0315312_1000369_pt1 | contig 59061 bp, 61 predicted proteins | sample TDP7_MG_FD_203629 | JGI IMG/M metagenome (GOLD analysis project Ga0315312, IMG submission 203629) | Freshwater sediment microbial communities from Lake Towuti, South Sulawesi, Indonesia - TDP7 | ecosystem: Environmental > Aquatic > Freshwater > Lake > Sediment | place: Indonesia: South Sulawesi... | reverse complement strand
AATTGACAGGAAAGAGGTGACGCTGGCGGATGGTAGCCGGAGGCTTGTGCCCTATGTTGGTCCCATCGAGTTGAGGTTCAAGAACCGGATTGGTTTTGCTGGTGCCTTGGTCATGGGTGACCAAACCTTGCTTGGGGCAATTCCCATGGAAGACATGGACTTAGTGATCATTCCAAAAACGAGAACTATAGATATAAACCCGAGTAGTCCAAACATCTCTACATCAATAGCAAAATGACCACCTAACAACTCGCTACTAGCGGAAAGTTGATAACTCTCCTGACTTCTGCCGTTGGGATAAAGTAAAGATTTTACTCTGTTCCCAACTATCTTTGATCGGAAGCCAAACAGTGTGAACCCGTCCTGATTTTCTGCCTTTAGATCCGATCAGTATTTCCCGATCAAGTATTTGATGCTCTTTTCGTGGTTTCCTTTTATCTCCTCCAGAGTCTTTGCGGCAGGCAACTCAATAGCTACCCATTGGATCCTGTTCTTTTGTATCATTTCAAAAACGATCTCGAAATCCAGCTCATTATCCGCAAGGACAGGTGAAACCTTGTGCTCTGGAGTAGAGGTCTTAAGGTGGATATAGAACAATTTACCGATGTTCTTTTCCAAGAACCTCTTGGCATCCCCTGGATCCGTGTATACCCTGGAAACGGCGAATAGGTTGGCTGTATCCAGTTGCCAGCCCACATTGGAATTCACATTGGCCAAGAACTCGGTGGTACCGAAACCGGAAATGCCGTCACCCTTAAGCGGTTCAAAGGCATTTTCTACGACAAGCTGCAGACCAAGTTCTTTTGCTTTGTTAGCAGCCATATTTGCGGTTTTTACCGCCTTATAAAGCTCCTCCAGAGTCCAGGCCTTCTTCTTGGGGTCCTGAAACTCTGCTCCAGTTCCCAGAACACGAATCGTTCTTGGGCCTTCAAAAACTGTTGCATTGGCCAAACCTCTGGAAAAGGTCTCCCAAAAATCGCGATCCAAGAGCCCTTTTTGGATAGCATAGCCAACCTCGATGCCCTTGCCCTTCGCATAGGTGGCCAACTCCTTGCACTTGGCCAGACTCAAATCAGCATTTGGGTCCCGAAGCTCAATCCAGACATATCCCTGCTCCGAAGCATAGTCGATCAGCTTTTTCTTGTTCTCCACACTTACGGGAAGTAGGTTCAGGAAATTCGTTGTGGTAAAGCCTATTTTCAAGTCAGGATACTTTTTGAGGACGATCTTCCCCTGCCCGGCATAGGCGCGGTCAACCTGAAAAGTAAAAGACAATGCCAATAATCCAAATATCAGAAGAACAACTGTTATAATTGGGCTGCAATTTCTCATCTCTTTCTCCTCCTTTCATTCTCAAAGTTCTTTGACACTTTTTTCGGCTATCGTCTAAAAGCTTATACCAAATGAGGAGCTGTTGTCAACTTAAAGGGAGCACTTACAGGGCAGATAAGATCGCCGAGTCATATATGGCTTAGAAGAATTTAAAAAGATAATTAGCTAAAATTAGATATCACCGAGCCACTTTACCCACTTTAAGTCTTTTTTAACCACATTATATAACCCTTCATCTGCAGTAATCAGAGCGATGCCCGCCTCTTCAGCTACAGCCAAATAACTGGCACCATATGCAGAACGATTATAAATCCTGCAATAGTGCAGAACCTTCGGATAAATATGGGAAAGATTCATAAGCTTAATTTCTAAATTTATAAATCCTTCTACCGCAGTAAGGACTTTCTCTTCCTTCAACCTTCCCTTTTTTTGAGCAATGGTCAACCCATTCATCACTTCGTATTCCAATAACGATGGGGCGAGAATGTCCAATTCATTCGATATGTATTGGCCCAATAAACTCATAGCTTTTTGGCCATATTCTTCATCGGCCAGAAACCATTTAAGAACTACACTGGCGTCTATCACTACCTGCTTCAAGGCCTTTTCTCCAATTTTTTCTTAGATTCTTTAAAAACCTCATCAGCCGAAATGCCTGTTTTTAAGAAGACCTCCCTTGCTTCCATAATTTTTCTGAAGCCTTCCACTCGTTTGGAGTATTGATACTTTTCATAAGGAGTAATTACCACGACAGGCTTTCCCCTCTTTGTTACAATAATTTCCTCTTTCTTTGTGAGGGCATCCTCTATTAAGCGACTGAATCTCTTTTTACCTTCGGCAATACTTACAGTTATACCTTTCATATGTCCTCCTAATTGGTCATTATTTATAACTAATTATATAGTCATAATTAAGGCCTTGTCAAGAGGACACCTCACGTCTGTCGGCTTTTTCAGTTTGCCCAGTCAAATATATTTCGTCAGCGAAGACGGCCTCTTGAAAGGGATGCAAATATACCCACCAAGCAGAGGCCAGTAAAAACGGTAAATGCTGCCTTTACACTTTTTATAAAAAGCAATGAGGAGGAAGGGGTAATTGGGGTCTGGCCTATATATACAGAAAAGATCAGCATCACCATCCCCATGCTGAACATCATCCCAGTCGCCCGCATCGTTCCAAGCATCCCTGAGGCAACCCCGTAAAACTTCTTTTGGATCGAACTCATCACCGCATTGGTATTGGGAGAGGAGAAGAGGGCGAAACCAAACCCAATAAGGATTAAGCTGGCCACGATAAATGGGATCGCTGTTTTTTCATCTAAGAAGATGAAGAGGGAAAGTCCCACGGCTGTGAGCGCCATTCCCACGGAGGCCACCCTTCTCGGTTCAATCCTATCTGAGAGCCTTCCGGCAAAGGGGGAAAAGATGGCCTGCACGATGGGTTGAGAGACCATAATCAAACCTGCATCTTGAGGGTTAAGGCCTTTGATCCATTGAAGGTAGAGGCTTAAAAGAAAAGTGACAGCAAAGGTAGCACTATAATTGATCAGGGCGGCCAGGTTGGAGAAGGCGAAGACCTTGTTCTTCCCAAAGAGATTCATATCGAAAACAGGACTCTCTGATCTGATCTCCCATTTCACGAATGCCCAGAGACCTACGATACCTGAGAGGATAAAGAAAAATCCCCACACCTTAGGCAACAGCGAAAAACCATACATGATCGTTACAAGCGTAAAGCTATAGAGAATCGATCCAGTAAAATCGATCTTCTCTCCCTTTGCCTCGGTCCATTCTCCTTTCAATTTCCAGAAAGTAAAAAAGATGATCAGAAGTCCAAAGGGGACATTCATAAGGAAAATGATTCTCCAGCCCAAATGGTGAGTTAAAAGGCCTCCCAGGATAGGACCACAGGAAAGACCTGAATAAACGGCCGCAACATTTATTCCGAGAACCTTTCCTCTCTCCCCCGCAGGAAATATAGACATGAGTATCGCCACCCCTGTGCTAAAGGTCATTGAAGCACCTATTCCCTGTAAGATCCTTGAAGCAATGAGGAAAAAGGGCGATGGGGACATTGCAGAGAGAAAGGACGAGATCGTATAGATTATGAAGCCATATGAGAAAACACGCTTTCGCCCATAAATATCGGCTATCCTTCCAAATGAGACGAGAAAGATGGCGACTGTCAAAAGGTAGGAGGTGGTCACCCAGCTTAACAGGATCGCATTCATCCCAAACTCTTTTCCTATTGAGGGAAGCGCAATGTTAATAGAAGAGCCCATGAACGGGATGAGAAATGACCCCAATGTGGTAACCAGTAAGGCAGACCTTTTATGGATACTGTGATCAATGTCCATTCTGATACTATCTCACTGAATCGGATTGAATAACTTATCCATTTTAACAAAGAGGGTAAGGGATTTCATTAAGAAAGATCGAATGCGTTGACGGAGTATAGAAATTAAGATAGAAATAAAAAAAGAATGAGGCAATCTGAAGGATTCCGTTATAAAAAGGGGAATCATGAAAAAAGTGATGATCGATTGTGACGTTGGAGTGGATGACGCTCTTGCCTTAATCCTTGCTTTTCATTCATCTGAATTAGAAGTAAAGGCTGTCACAGGAGTCAATGGGAATGTTCCTTTAGATCGGGTTTTTGAAAATATTCAGAAAGTACTTTACCTGATCCGTCCTCAACATAAACCACTCATTGCGAAAGGGACAAACCAGCCTTTAAGAGGCGAATCTATCTATGCCCATTCTGTCCATGGCAAAGACGGATTAGGTGGAGCGAAGATAGAGCGAAGAAAAGAAGAAGAGTGGTGGCAGATCTATCCTGGTTGTGCAGATGAACTTATTACAAAGATGGCTCACCAGTATCCAGATGAATTGACTTTAATTGCCACAGGCCCTCTCACCAATCTGGCTTTAGCACTCCAAAAAGATCCTGAAGGGATGAGGAAATTGAGGGAAGTGGTCGTCATGGGGGGTGCCGTTCGAACAAAGGGAAACATCACCCCTCATGCTGAATTTAATATCTTCAGCGATCCCTTTGCTGCTAAATTGGTCTTCGAATCGGGACTACCCATTACCCTCGTCCCCCTCGATGTCACCCATCAGGTTTTTCTTACACCTCAAGTGATGGGAGAACGGGTAAAACTCATCAATAATCCTTTTTCTCAATTTCTCCTTGAGGCCACTGGATATGATTTCACTATTCATAAATTCCGCGAAAAGGAACTTATCTATCTTCACGATCCCTTGGCTGTGGGTGTGGCAATCGATCCCAATTTGGTGAGAACAGAGCGATTATCCCTTGATGTGAATACCCAAGAAGGTGAGCATTATGGCCAGATCCTCGAAGTGGAAGAAAGACCCAACATAGAAGTATGCTTAGAGGTGGATGCAAAGAAGTTTTTAGAACTCTTTTTAGCAAGATTAAAATGATTTCACAGACACTGTTCATCGTTCATTGATCATCGTCTATCGTTTGCCTTGCCTTAAAAATTGGCAGATGAAGATGTGAGCATAAAACACAACTAAAACACAAAAGAGCCTATGTCTAAGAAAATATTAGTCCTTGGCAGTTCAAACGTCGATCTCATTCTCAAAATCCCTCGTTTTCATCAACCCGGCGAAACGATCATAGTTGAGAACCTCGTGACCGCTTTCGGCGGCAAAGGCGCCAACCAAGCTATGGCATCAAAACGCTTGGGTGGGAAGGTCGTCCTCATCACGAAATTGGGAAATGACCATTATGGCCAATCCTATTATCGGTACTTGATCAAAAATGGCCTCGATCACAAATGGATTCTTAAAGATAAAAAACTTCCAACAGGAATAGCATTGATTGAGTTGAATCCCAAAGGCGAGAACCGGATCATCGTCTCTCCTGGAGCAAATGGCTCCCTTTCCGAAAAAGATATGAGAAGATTTGGCCCCTTCTGGAAAGAGATCAAAGTCTTCGTAACCCAATTGGAAATTCCCATTCAGACTGTCAAAATGGCGTTGAAGATAGCCAAAGATCATGGTGCGCTCACGCTTCTCAATCCATCACCCCCTCTCCAGCTTTCATCCAATATCCTCTCCTTAGTGGATTATCTCGTCCCCAATGAATGGGAAGCTCAATACCTCACAGGGTTGAAAATGGGGAGGAACGAAGACATTCAGAAGATGGCTGATAGATTATTGGAGATGGGCACAAAGAATGTTGTCATCACTTTAGGGCCTAAGGGCCTCTTCTTCAAGAATGAGAACTTAACCATTTGGATGAAGGCCTTCAGAGTGAATGTAGTGGATACCACTGCTGCCGGGGATGCCTTTATAGGAGGTCTGGCCTGCGGTCTGGCTGAGAATAGACCGATTCGAGAGGTTTTGAAATTGGCTAACGGAGCAGGAGCTCTTGCGACAACAAAATTGGGCGCCCAGCCTTCCCTTCCTTTTAAAAAAGAGCTTGAGAAACTTCTTCTTAAAATGATATAGGAAAGAGTCATGGGGCTGTTCGGCAAACAGCCTCCTAGGCCGAAGCGGCTATCCAAAAACTTTTTCAACTCCCTGAGACGACCCGAGTGGTCTCCCTTCTCCCCGTTGGGTATCTTGGTGAGTCTCCGGAAGGTCGCCGTAAGCCTCTGGAAGAGTTGATCCAGTTTCGATAAATTCAAGGAGTTCAATATCAAGGTTGGAATAGAATGAAGTCCTATCCGATTCCTTGTGGAAAAGAGATAAAGAAATTCATCTCGAATCGGCTTCGACATTGCAGGAGGGATTGGATCGAGAATTGAAAGGGAATCCAGGGGCAAGGGTAATCTTAATACCGGATGGACTTTTGACCCTCCCCATCCTCAAAAACTAATTTCCCCCTCGCCTTATTCCTCTCCCCTCTGGGAAGAGGGGGAAGGGTGAGGGGGTGATTTGGAGGCAAACATGAATTTTCAACCCAAAGGAATCATTCCTGCCATGGTCACACCCATGACTTCTGAAGGAAAAGTAAATGTGCAAGCCCTGCGAAAGCTCACAAACTATCTGATAGAGGGAGGAGTTCATGGCCTCTTTCCTGTAGGGACGCAGGGAGAATTTTACGCCCTGACCCATGAGGAGAAGAAGAAGGTCATCGAGGTCGTCATTGAAGAGACAAAAGGACGGGTGCCGGTTTACGTGGGCACCGGCGCGATCACGACCCGCGAGGCCATCGCCCTCACAGAAATGGCAGAGGCGTCAGGCGCTGATGCGGTCTCTGTCATCAGCCCCTATTTCATCCGACCAAGCGAAGGGGAACTCTTCGACCATTATCGTTCGATTGCAAAGGCCACACGGCTTCCGGTCCTCCTCTATAACAATCCTCCACGGACAGGAGTGAATATCTCAGCCGATTTTGTCGCCCGGGCATCGAAGATAGAGAATATTGTCGGCATCAAAGATTCCTCTGGTGATCTTTCGCTCACCGCAGAATATATCCGAAGAACCGATGAAAAGTTCTCCGTCCTGGCAGGCCGAGATACGCTCATTTACGGAACGCTCTGTTACGGAGGGAAAGGGGCCATTGCAGCGACGGCCAATGTGGCCCCTAAAGTAGTCGTTGAGATTTATGAAGCCTTCGTGGCTAGTGACCTAAAGCGATCCCTCGAGGCCCAATTTCGCTTAGCTCCGCTTCGTTTGGCCTTTGATTTGGGGACCTTTCCTGTCGTTATTAAAGAGGCCCTCAATCTGATCGGGATCGATGCTGGAGTCGGAATACCGCCCGTGGGAGGAATAAGTCCCAAGGCCAAAGAGGAGCTAAAAGAGATTCTGAAGAACATGGGACTAATGAAATGAATAAATCAAAATGTCAAATGTCAAAGCTCAAAGTTCAAATGAAATCCAAAACCCAAATGACTGAAACGGAATATTTGACATTTAGGAATTTGCCATTGATTTGACATTTGGACTTTGGATTTTCGGTGAGGAGGTTGTATGGTTTGGGCAGGTTTGAGGAAGAGGGTTCTTGCAGGAGAGTGTGTTTATGGGACGATGATCCGACAGGCTCGGGATCCAGGAGCACCGGCCATATACGCAGCAGCAGGTTATGATTTTGTTTTTATTGACATGGAACATGGGTGCTACAATATGGAGACCGTTGCAGATCTGATCCGGGGCGCCAAATCCGGGGGGATCGGTACCATCATCAGGGTTCCTCGATTAGAGACCTTTTTCATCTCAAGAGTTCTCGATGCAGGAGCAGAAGGGATTATGGTCCCGATGACTTCTACCAGAGAGGAGGCGGAGGCCATCGCCCGTTACAGTAAGTACACCCCTATTGGACAGCGAGGATTTGGCTCCAGCTCTGGGATGACTGACTATACGCCAAGGAAAGCCGTTGAATATATGAAAGAGGCAAATGAACACACCCTGATCGTTGCCCAGATCGAAACGAGAGAGGCCATCGAAAATATTGATACGATTCTCAGTGTCGAAGGGATCGATGTAGGTCTGATAGGCCCAAACGATCTCTCCATCTCTTTGGGGGTACCCGATCAAATGAGTTCAGAGACATTCACGAAAGCGATCGATAAAGTCGTTGAGTCTGCAAAGAAGAAAGGGAAGGCCTCCGGAATTCACATTGGGAATATCGAAGCAATCAAAAAATGGCGAGCAAAGGGGATGACGGTCCTTGCTTATTCCACAGACATTGCATTTATGTATAACACCTCAAAATCGAACCTGGAAGAGCTGAAACGCCCCTGATCGCGGGTTTTTCTTCATCCATCTTCAATATCAGCAAGGCGTTTGGCTCAGTTCTTTTTATAGTCGATATCCGATTCCCTGAAGATCATGATCCGGTGTGCAGTCGGTGAGCTCCCTTCACGGATATTTGAAATCGTATCCGCGCTCTCTATGGCCATCTTTTCGATAAGGCGGAGCATCTTGATCCTCTTCTCCACCAGCACTCCGGTAGCTCCCTTCAAATATTTCTTCAGCAGCTCGCCAATCTCAGGGTTGTTGAAGTCCTTGTCCGAAGGATTGAGGAAAGACCCCTTCCGGAGGCACTCCTTACCCTCTCGGGATACGAATTGTCCTTATTCGTCGATCATCACTCGATCGCCGAGAGGTGGTGGTATAGGGTCCGTGAAAAAGCAGATGAGCCAGAGCTCTTCACCCTCCGCAGCGCGAGAAGCATGGGCGACACCGCGCGGGCAGGTGTGGAATTGGCCAGCCTTAGCCGGAACCCATTTACCGTTGATATAATATTCCCCACGGCCTTTATATATATAAACAAGCTCATCGACCTGCGAGTGGATATGCCTGCCCAGGACAGTCCCCTTACCCCGAATAAAAAGCACTTGGGCGCGGGGTGACAGAAAAACTGTTTCGATCCTCGCATTGCCTTTTTCTATGGGATGGTCTTGAAACCACTTCTCAACATCAAATAGCAGGGCTTCCGGGGGTTTTGCGTCAATAAGGTGCTTTGCTATAGGTTGTGCCAATGCTTTCTCTGTGGAAAGGAAAAGGAATGCAATTAAAATGGACCCAATAATTAGAATAGTTCTCATTTGAATGACCTCCTTTCTGGTTTTTGAAACTTACTGCGCCAAACCTTTAATGAAAGACAAAATCAAGAAAGTTCTCTTCTCATCCATCACCCCCTTTCAGCTTCCATGAAAATTTTAGATTTTTGATACAATTTTGTATACATTTTGTCAAGTTTTTTTTCAAACCCTTATCCCAAATTCCAATGGCCGTGATTTCACTAAGTTTAAACTGCAAAGGAGGTTTATAGAGTCTGGGACACGCTTTTCATAAAGCGGGATCCATTACGGGAAGTGGAATTCCGAGCGACTCGCCCAGGGCAGCCAATTCCTTTACGGTGGCAGGAGCCAGCGGGATGCCTCCTTTGAGATGCTCGGCTTCAGTCCGATATTCCGGTTCTCCAGGCATTAAGATCTCGGTTATGTTTTTCGCCTTTCCGCTTTCTTTAATACTTTTGATATAAGCATCCATATTCTGCTTAAAGTTTTCTCGCCCGATAAAACAGTCCGGATCGAGGGCCATAAAGGAATGGCAGGTCCCCTGTATGCCTGTTTTATCCTCCTCGTATAGACTTTTGATATACTGGGTCCATTTACCTCCAGTTAAAATGGAGGTGAGCATTTCATGAGCTAAAACCATTCCATACCCTTTATATTCTCCGATGGGGGCTAAAGAACCCCCTCCCTCATACCCCTCAAAGGGATCCTCTGTAAGGAGTCCATTTCTGTCATAAGCCCAGCCCAGGGGTATTCTCTCGCCTTTTTTACGGCACAAAATCAATTTACCTGAAGATACCACACTGATTGACATATCCAAAACAATCGGTGGATATTTATCTGTAGGAAAAGCAAAAGACAATGGATTATTCCCTAAAATACGCTCCCGACCCCCATATGGAGCCATCATTGGGGCTGAATTTGTAACGATATAACCTATAAAATCCTTCTTAAGAGCCATCATGGAAAAAAGCCCTGCCACACCAAAATGACCACTGTCCCTGACGGAAATCCACCCGAGGCCGTGGTCTTCGGCCTTTTGGATGGCCTTTTCCATAGCCCGGTAGGCTACAATGTGCCCCATCGAACCATGAGCTTCCAAGAAGGCAGTGGGACCCTTTTCTTTCACCTTCGTCATTTTACAGGTGGCCCGGACATACCCCTTCTGGATTCTTTGAATGTAAATCGGCAACCGGGTCACTCCATGGGTTTCCACACCCCGCAGGTCGGCCCGGGTCAGAAGATCCGCTATGATCTCGGCTTCCTCCTCGGGGACGCCCACTTTCCAGTACACCTGATTACAAAATTTTTTTAAATCCTCGAAGTATACTCGTCGCAATCCGCTTTTCTCCATAAATTGACCCTTCAAAACTAATCAGACCCAATTTTCCCCTGATCCCCGATTTAATTGCAGGTGGCCCCCTCTGACAGGATGGTTACCCATTTGATGGTGATCAGTGATTCCGTTCCTTATTAAAATTTTACCAATCTCTCTATTCATTTAGGACCTAAAATTTTTTACCCTCCGGCCAACAATTTCATAAAAGTGATTTGATCGCCTTCTTGAATCCTCTGTTTCTTAATATGGTCCCTTGGGATCAATTTGCGGTTGATCATGATCTGGATCGTTGGATCGAGGGACTCCGTCCCCGGGTCCAGGAGGGATTCCTTAACCCGAGGGTCATTTTGTGTGATGAGATCTTCAGCCAGTTCTATTAAAGTCTCTCCCCGAAAGGTGAAGGGATGAGGCCCCTCGGGAAAGAGATCGTAGATGACCGGAAATCCAATGAATTCAATTCTTACATTCATGAACATTACTCCACCGGGAAAAAGCCCCTGCCTTATTACGACACGGTCTCCAGGGATGGTGATAATCAAATTCCCAGTCTCTTAATGGTTCCTTCCGTCGGTATCCCTTCTCTGCTCCACCCTCGTCTTTCATAATAATCAGCCAACATGATGTTAAACGGAGGTAAGTGGTTCCCGGCACCGCCATCGCTCACCCGATGAGTAAGCACTCGCAAGGGTAAAGTATCATTTTTCCGGCTCATCCCCCAGCCAACGTTCAGCTTTCGCTTCAGGGTAAAACTCCGTTCCCCTACCTCAAAGAGATCCTGAATGGACATACCCCATCCAGTAATATCCTTCAGCCACAGGCTTATGTGGCTGAGCTGTACCCCGCCAAAGATGGAAAATTTACAGAGGGATAGGTTCTCCCACAGGTTCATTATATTTTGTGCTTTAATCACCATTTCAGCCTTCCCCTCAGATTGGAACCTGTCCATGACCTTATCGATTCCAACTTCCGGGAAGGTCGTCGCCCTTTCAAAGATGTGGGTGAATCCGGCCGTGTGGCAGGGGCCTCGGTTGGAGGTGGAATAACCTAAGGCAATACTTGCATAGGCGCGTGGATCGTGAGCCGGTAAAGCCATATTGTTTGCTTGTATTGCGTATTCCAACGCCATGCCCCCAATTCTTTCGGCCGCAACCTTCATGCCCTCAGCCAGCAGGTCACCCAACCCTACCCGGTTGCAGATCATCCGGATCAAGCTTTCAGCCCCCTTAGCGTTTCCCCAATTTAAGGAAAGGGACCCCAACTCTTTCGGGCCGATCAATCCGTTTTCAAAAAGTTCCATGGCGAAAGCCACAACAGCCCCGGTTTCAATGGTGTCCAAACCGAAGCGGTTGGCTAGTTCATTCAAACGTATTACCGACGGCAGGTCATCGATGAGGCAGTTTGACCCTAACATGGCCAGGGTTTCGTATTCCGGTCCGCCAGTCTCTTCCAGCGAAGGATCGATGGTCCCTCCAACCGTTCTGCCGCAGCCTACCGGACAACTGGCGCAGAAGAACTGCTTCTTGAGATATTTATCTTTCATTTCTTGACCACTAAGCTTTTCGGCACCCTCCGTCCATTTTCCCTCACTCCAATTCTTTATTGGGAGATCTCCAACAGCTTCGCAGGGAACCACCAGCCCTGGGGTTCCGAAGGTACTCATCCCCTTCAGCTTGCCTGTAAAAGACGGCATAAGCTCTTTCACGTTGGCCCGGAGGGGTTCGAGGTTCTCGATGGGAATTTCTTCATTGCCCCGTACCACAATTGCCTTAACGTTTTTCGCTCCCATAAGCGCCCCGAGCCCGCAGCGTGCGGCAACCCTGCCGTGGGCTCCATCTGTAAATACTCCTGCGAATTTGACCAGTTTTTCCCCGGCGGGCCCGATGCAGCATACTTGAACATTTTCACCTATCTCCTCTTTCAAAAGCCGGTCGGTTTCAAAACAATCTTTCCCCCATACATGAGCGGCATCCCGGAACTCAATCTTTCCATCCATAAAGCACAGGTAAACCGGCTTATCTGATTTGCCCAGGAGAATCATTCCATCATACCCTGTTTTCCTGAGCTCTCTTCCCCAATGTCCCCCCACCGAGGCTTCTCCCCAGAAACCTGTCAGGGGCGAACGGCCAGCTACCCCGTGCCGTCCAGATAACATCACCGGAGTCCCAGTTAAAGGTCCAGTTATGAGGATAAACGGACTAGCCGGGTCCAGTGGAGAAACATTCCCTTTAACAAACTGACTGTAGAGGTAAGCGGCCAGTCCAGAGCCACCGATAAATTTTTTCAGAATCTCCGGCTCAATATCCATCGTTCTGAAACTCTGGTCTTCCAAATTGAATTCCAATATGCGTCCGTACTTCCGATCCATGGTCCCCTCCTTTTTCAATCCCTCGTATCTTACCTCCCAAGATAAGTTTTTTTCAGCATTTCATGTTGGGCAATTTCTTTGGCGAAACCTTCCATGACAATACGACCGGGCGACATGATATATCCATAATCAGCGATTTCCAACGCCAAGTTTGCCATCTGCTCGACCATCAGAATTGTCATCCCCTCGAGAGATAGATTTTTCACCAAGATCATCAATTCTTCCACTACAATGGGAGCAAGACCAAAGGACGGCTCATCGAGAAGCAGCAGTTTGGGTTTGCCCATTAAGGCCCGTCCTAAAGCTAACATCTGCTGTTGCCCGCCACTCAAGGAACCGGCAAATTGTGTTCTCCTTTCTTTCAAAATTGGAAAGCGATTGTAAATTTCATCCACGCTAGCCTTACGGCTTTTGGGTTCTTGATAGAACCCCCCTAGTAGAAGATTATCTTCCACGCTTAACCCCCCAAACAGTCGTCGTCCTTCCATGACCTGACTGATTCCTAAACGAACAATCACGTGAGGAGGTTGGCCCTGGATCATCTGTCCATCAAAGAAGATTTCACCAGAGAAAGGTTTTGTCAGACCTGTTATGGCCTTCAAGATCGAGGTTTTCCCAACGCCGTTGGATCCAAGGAGGGCAACAAGCTGACCCCTTTTAATCTGAAGAGATACTTTAGAAACGACTTCAATCTCTCCGTAGCGGACGTGCAGATTTACCACCTCAAGCATAAGCTGGCTGTCTCCTGGTTCCGAGATAGGCCTTTAGAACATCCTCATTATTTTGGATTTCGGTAGGCTTCCCACCAGCAATTCTTTTTCCGAAATCCAGCACTGTAATTTCATCGGCAAGGGACATTACAAAATCAACATTGTGTTCAATCAACAATACCGCAATGCCCTTCTTTTTGACATTCAAAAGCACCTTAGCCAGATGGACAATTTCTTCCTGAGCAAGGCCGGCAGCCGGTTCGTCTAAAATCAGAATATTGGGATGTAAGCCCAAGGCTCTGGCGATTTCGAGCAGGCGCTGGTAGCCGTGGGGAAGTTGAGCCATATCCAAATCGGCCAATTTTCCCAGCCCAACCTCGTGCAGCACGACGTGGATTTCTTCATACGATTTCTGTATCTGGCGAGAATATTTCGGAAGGCCCAGCATGGTAGTCAAAAGATCGGATTTGGTTCGATGGTGGATAGCGACCATGATGTTTTCTGCCGAGGTCAAACTGCCTGATATGCTGGGGATCTGGAAGGTTCGCCCGATGCCCATTTGGGAGATTTTATCTGGCGCTAGACCGATCAGAGATTTCCCCCGGTAGGAAATTTCCCCTTCCTCCGGTTTGTATAAGCCAGTGATGACGTTCACCAGGGTGGTTTTCCCCGATCCGTTCGGGCCGATCAATCCATGGATAGTACCTGGCCAAATGTTCAGGTTGACATTATTTAGAGCCCCTACTCCCCCAAAGGATTTGGAAACACTCCGAACGGTAAGAATCGGTCCCGAAGAATCATCCGGCAAAGCTTTGCCGGTATCCACCCAGGCGGGTTCGGATAAGGTTAGGTCTGTAGAATGCTCTCTTTTTCTAACAGAAGAAAAAAACCGATTCCAGAGGAGATGCAGTTCTCCGACAATGCCAGCAGGGGCCGCTAACAAAAAGAAAATGATCATGATTCCGTATGCAATGTGCCGATACTGGTCCCATCGCTGGACAAACTGAGGCAGCCAGATCAAGAGCAAGGCCCCAACTACAGGTCCGAGTAATTCTCGGCGTCCACCCACAATGACCATCAACAACATGAGAATAGAATTTTCCCACGTAAATGAAGGTTCATTGATGTACCCCATAAGGTGGGCAAATAGGCTGCCAGCCATCCCGGTAATCGCAGCTGAAAGGACAAAAACTAAGAGCTTATAACGATAGATGGAATTTCCCATGAAATGGGCGGCTAATTCCGATTCTCGAACACAGGTGATTACCTTCCCCCAGCTGGACCTATAGAAGTTTCTCATCAGATAAAGGATCAGTAAAAAGAAGAGAAGGATGATGTAGTAATAATTGTTTACATTCATCGTAAAAGAGCCGATGCGGGGCATAGGAATATTTTGCAGACCTTCGGCAGCCCGGGTAAGGTCGGGCATCAGGATGATTGCTTTATGGACAATGATGTTTAGGGCGATGGTCGTCATAGCTAAGTACACTCCAGCCAGTCGGAAGGAGGGGATTCCCAATAACAACCCTATAAAGGCCGAAGCTACGATGGCCGAAGGGAGGGCCAACCAAAAAGAAAACCCCAATTTGAGGGATAGCAGAGCGGAAGTATAGGCGCCGATAGCGAATAGCCCAGCATGTCCCAGAGAGATTAAACCGGTATGACCGACCAGGAGGTCTAGGCCGACGGCGATAATTCCGAAGATGCAAGCGATTTGGATCAGGCGGAGGTAATAGACATTGGGAACAATCTGGGGAATAAATAAAAGAAACAGGATAAGCGCGGATATGAGCGTCTTCTGGAGTTTGGAGGCAGATAAATTCCTCAGGCGACTCGCTGCCATTTTGAAACTCCGAAGAGACCTGAAGGCCGGATCATCAAAACGAGGATAAAGGCCATGTATAGCAGCGGATCCCGGGCATTGGACCCGAAAAGGTAGGACAGAACAGCTTCTCCCAAGCCAAACAGGAGACCCCCGACAATAGCTCCCCGGCCCTGGGAAAGACTCCCCAAAATAGCCGCAGCGAAACCTTTCAGGCCAATGCCCATTCCCATATAGTAACTGGCGAAGGTGAAAGGAGCGATCAAAAAAGCAGCTGCTCCGGCTAAGAGGGCGCTAATCGAAAAGGCAAGGGTATGGATCAGATTGACATTGATCCCCACCGCCGAAGCTGCCTCCCGGTCGAGAGAAGTCGCCAACATTGCTTTTCCAATCAAAGTTTTTCGTTGAAACCAGTCCACAACCCCCATCAATAGAATGGCGGCCACAATCACCCCCATCCCTTGTTGGTTGACTGCCAGTCTGCCGATATAAAAAAGGATCCGTTCTCCCAGAAGGCTCGGAAACGGAAAAGGCTTGTCGCCCCAGATCAAAAGGGCGGCATTATTGAGAATGATGCCTACAGCCAAGGTCAACATGAAGGCCGTGTTCACATCGACCCGCTGCAGCCGCTTCAAGGCAATCATTTGCAGGGCATAGGAGAGAAGAAGCACTGCCACGAAGGTAGTGAAAATTCCGGCCAGGAGCGGCCATTGCAAGGACACGATGGTAGTCAGGGCCACCATGCAGGCGATCATGACTACCTCTCCTATGGCGAAGTTGACGATATTGGTCGTGGCAAAGATGATGCTGAAGCTGAGAGCCACGAGGGCATAGATAGAACCGATCACCAACCCCGAAAAGATGGTTTCCAGCATGATCTCTCCTATTCCCTGGCCATTAGCATCTATTTATCGAGAGCTCTCACTCACTTCTCGGGAGTGACCAAAGCCCCATCTCTTATCTGGACAACGGAGACCGCATCCGGGCCACTCCTTCCGTTATGCTTTTGAGGAGTGAAAACATATTGAATACCTGTTACGCCGGTGAAGGTCGAGTTTTCTAGAGCGTCTCTCAATTTCTCCCGATCTGTACCGGCTTTCTTAAGTCCCTCGGCAAGCCAGTACACTGCGTCATAATAGGTAACGCTCCAACTTGGCACAGCCAGTTTTTCCTCCATTTTCGTCCTTTCCCGCCATTTTTTAACGAACGCCTGAACCTTGGGATCTTTTGAATCGTACGCTGCCGGCATCCGATCTGCGATATAAACTCCCTCGGCTGGTGCACCAGCCAGCCTGCGGAAGCCTGCTTCAGTGATCGCTTCACTTCCCAGGACGGGGAGGGTCAATCCCAAACGTTTCATGCTCTTAACGATATGGGCCACTTGAACTCCCAGGGTCCAGGTGATGATGGCATCGGCCTTAGCATCGAGAATCCTCTGGAGCTGCGGCGTAAAATCAACATCCGTCATGCTAAAGGTTTCGCTGATCGCGATTTTCGCCCCCAACTTCTCCATGCTTGCCTCCAGATTCTTTTTCCCATCCAGGCCGTATCCTGTGGAATCGTACATCAAAGCGACTCTTTTGGCCCCAAGGTTTTTTACTGCATAGATGGCCAATTTCTCCGCTTGCCAGCTGTTCAATATGGGAAGCCGGAAGACCCACGGATTGCATTTGCCCGGTTCCGCTGGGCAAACTACGTCGCTTGTCGTTCCCGCGATGATGTGCGGGACCTTGCCTTTCGTCGTCACCTCCAGAGAGGCTAAATTATTGGTCGTTAAGGTGGAAGCGAAGAAGGCGATCACCCCATCCTTATATACGAGCTCTTCCGCGTTGGCTCTCGCCTTTGTTGGATCCTGCATGGAATCTTTGGCAATCAATTTTAATTTATCCCCGTGGATTCCCCCGATAGCATTGATCTCATCAATGGCCATACTGACGGCATGGAGTGCGTCCAGACCAAAAGAGGCTGCGGGCCCCGAAAGGGGACCATCTAGGCCGATGAGAATATCTTTAGCCCAAGATGGGGTTGATAAGATTAGGAGCAAAACTAAAACCCCAAAAAATAAACCCTGAAAAAAACCCTTTTTCTTCCAAAAAATTCTTTTCATGGTACACTCCTCCTTTCTTTTATTTTATTCCTTCGGATGTTGCTTATACCTTCTCAATGGAAATAAGCTCCCCCATCTACAACCAGGGTCTGCCCCGTGATGAAACTGGAATCTGGGCCAGCGAAAAACTTAACCGCTCCCACCAGGTCTGCGGGATATTGATCTCGCACCAAAGTGCGGGCCTTAGCAGATACCTCCCGGAAATGTTTTAATTGAATCTCATTAGCCATGACTCCATCGCTAAGTGTGAAACCTGGGGCGATGGCATTGACCAGGATATTGTCAGCCCCCACTTCTTTAGCCAAGGCCCGGGTGAAAGCAACGACCGCCCCTTTACTCGTCGTGTAATGAAGAAGATACGGAATCCCTTTGAAGGGGGTGCCGGATGCGAGATTAATAATCCGTCCACTTTTATTCTTACGCATCTCCCCGACCGCCACGCGGCAGCAAAGGAACATGCCCAGGACGTTTACGTCCATCACTCGGCGCCATTCCTCCACAGTAATCTTTTCGAAAGGGCCGGGAGTGAGGGTGGCATAAATTCCGGCGTTATTGACAAGGATATCAATCCGTCCAAAGGCTTTGACCGTCTCTGCGGCCATTCTTTCCGTATCCTCTTGAAAGGAGACATCCACCTTGATCCCGATGACCTGGAATCCTTTTTCTTTCATTTCGTTGGCCGACACGTCAGCCCGGGCAATGTCGGCAATGACGATGCTGGCCCCTTCAAAAGCCAGACCTTCGGCCATGGCCCGACCAATGCCCATGGCCCCACCTGTCACGATGGCCACCTTATCCTTTAACTTCATATATTCCTCCTTCCTTCCAAGGACTGTTTATAGATTTTTTTCTCAAAGGTCCATATTTTTTAGAAAAATAACATGGAACCCATCTCGGTTATCCAGTTCAGATATTTAGAAGATAAGAGGGATTATCCTGGACCATCATTTTGAGATGTTCTTTGGGAATTCCCTTTTCGAAAAGGACCCTGATAAACATCCTTAAGCCTTCCCATGGCGGAGGGTTATGGACTTGCCCAAGATCGGTAGCCAAAACCGTGCTCTCCGGCCCCACTTCTTTTATCATTTGGACGATTCCCTCGATCCCTGCTTTTGTGGGCCACATGGGGTACATAAAGATCGCCAAATGTTCGATAAAAACTCCCATCCGGGCCAGTTCCTTCTGGTCTGCGATCGTGCCGTTGATGATATATTCTGGATGGTTCAAATAAAGGCGTTTTACCCCCCTTTCTTTGGCGGCCTTGATCAGGGGCCGGACTTCAGGGATAGAAAGGTGCCCCGTGGCTAGCACAATGTCATGAGCTGCAATTAAATCGATCACATCATAAGCCTCCGGAATGAGATGACCTTTATCATTCAGCACTGTGAGGGGTTTTTCCACCATTTTCTTTCGGGTTTTTTGTTGCATGGAGGAGCCGAACCCTGGTCCACCCATCTGCTCCAGATGGTTTTTGGCCGAGAGGGTGGGGAACCAGACAATTCTGGCACCCAAGTCGATAGCCGCCTCGACAGCAAAAGGATTAATGCCTCCGACTGCGTTGTTCAAGACTACACCTCCATAGACTTCGATTCCTGACACCAGCTTGCGGACAAAATATATCCGGTCGGAAGTATACCCGTGGTGTTCTTTCAAAACGACTGCTTTCATACCCATGCTTTTAGCACCCTCGGTTGCCTCCACGTGGTCAACAAGTCGAGGGAAAAGGCTTGGTGCCGAGTGGATGTGCATATCAACAGCCCCTTGCATGAGTTCCAGGTCTTCACGCATTTTTTATCCTCCTTTTTCCTCTTTTCTTTAATCCATCAAGCTTTCTTGCGGGAAAAAATTCCTTAAATAGTGATTAATTCCAGCTTTGATGTGGGTTCTAGCAATCTGACCTATTTTTTTCGCGTCCCGTTTCTTCAGAAAAAAGATCATCTGCTTGTGTTCTTCAAAAAGTTGATTCTTAGTTTCTGGTAAAGAATATCGAGAATAAGAAAAATATCGTATGGAAGCGGAGGCGCTGATCAATTCTTTGATCACTTTTAAAAGGTAGAAATTATCCGCCGTTGCAAACAAGAGATGATGAAATCTTTCATGCTTCAGGATAAATTCACTGAGATTTCCTTTTTTTAGATCCTTTTCCATCTCGTCGCTCAAGGATTCCAACTGGCTGATGATCTGAGGGGTCATGTGGGCTACGGCTAATTCGGCGGCCGTACCCTCCAGTAAGAAACGAAGGCTGTAAAGATCCTTAGCACTTTTAGCGGTATACTCCTTCACCAACGAACCCCGGTTGGGAAAGTGTTCGACGACCCCCTTCTCTTCCAATTTTTTCAGGACTGCCCTGATGATATTCCTCTCAACAGAATATTTCGCCGCAAGGTGGTCTTGAATTAAATGTTCCCGGGGTTTGTATTCCCCGAATAAAATGCCGATCTCGATCTGGTTCACGATCTCATTGATCAAATCAGATGAATTCACTCTTGTAGATTTTTTCTGCAAGGCCATGGAGTTTTTCATAGGAGATAGGGAAAGATAAAGGTGAAGCAGAGAATTTACGACATTGGTCTTGAACCCCCATACTCCCACCTGCCTATTTGTAGGTGCCAGATTTCATAAAGGAGTAATCTCAAGATTGTTACCAATATTAGTACCAATTTATAAAGAAATTTTAGTGGGCGCCGTTTTTTTTGTCAAGGAGAAATTGATGCTGCCTCGTCCACCTATGGTGGACTCCTCGCAAGGACTTAAAATGGTAGCGCATGCGGAAAATTTGGAACTCCTGTGTCCTTGAACCCTATTTCCTATCAATCCTCAATCCTTGCCAGACGTTTCGCGCACTGGTTCTTTTAATTGATATTCAATTCCCATAGCAGCAGCAGCGAGGACAATCAGCTCCATTAACTTCAATCCCCTCTCCCAAGCTCGATTATAGAACTGCCTGTAACAGAGGGGACAACAGGTGATGAGCATTTCGGCGGCCGTTTCGATAGCCTCTTGAACACGGTCTTTTGCAATCTTGATGCTCAACTTAGGATAGACAAGATTGACCACGCCTCCGCCGCCGCAACACCAAGCATGCTCTCGGTTTCTTCTCATTTCGACCAACTCAATTCCAGGAATTCTTCGGAGAATCTCCCTGGGAGGTTCGAAGATCCCGGCTTCTCTTCCCAATCGACAGGGATCGTGGTAGGTGACCCTTTTTTTAATCTCTCTTTGAAACCTGACTTTTCCTTCGTCCAATAGCTGGAGAAGAAGCTCTGTAATGTGAATCACCTTAAATGGCTGCTTTCCCAAAATTTGCTGATAGTGGTGGTGGAAAAGATTATAACAGTCTGGGCAGGAAGTCAGGATCATCTTGACGGCCGCCTCTTCAAACCTTCTTCCATTCTCCTCCATCAATGCCTTGGCCGATTGAAATCTCCCATTCCAGATTTGGGGAATGCCGCAGCACCACTCCTCCTCACCAAGACAGGCCACCTCAATTCCCCCTTTTCTCAAAATCTTCACCAAGCATTGGGCAATCTCTGGTCGGTCGTAAGAAGTGGCACATCCTGGGAAATAGAGGATCTCCCCTCGCTTTGGCAGATCGAGATCTTCAGCCCATCGATTTCTCATCTTTTTGCCAAGTCCGTAGGGGTTCTTGTAGGTCTCAATGTTCGAATCGATCTCATCGAGAGCCTTCAGTTTTCGAAGCCCCTCCTGATCGATCTCTCTTCTTTGACTGCGGACGACTGATGGAGTGTCCACCTTTGTTGGACAGTGGGCTTTACAATTATAACAGCCAAGGCAGGAGTAGATCCTCTCCACCAGAGAGTCAGAATATTCAATCCTCCCCTCGAGGAGTGCCCTGGCAACTCCGATTCGGCCTCTGGCATAGGTTGTCTCAAATCCCAACTCCTCCCGAATGGGACAGATTCGATAGGCCCCACCCAAGACCAATTCCCTGCAAAAGCCACAACGAAAGCAGTGATAGATCTCCTCTCTGTAACGCTCCAGTTCGAAATGTTCTCTCTTCATAACAGTCCCGCATTGAGAATACCATGAGGATCAAGAACTTTTTTGATTCGCTCATAAACCTGATAGAAGTTCCCAATCTTTCCTTTCCAGTATGGACTTAAATGGCCAATCCAATAAGGACTGACTCCAAGGCCGAACATCAGGTCGCTAAGCTCCCAAAGACAGTCAATAATCTTCTCCCATGCCTCTGAATTCGATTCATTACAGAAGAGGGCCATGGGAATATTGACAGCATTCGTCTCCAAAAGGCCTCCTAAACTCCATTTGATTCCCAATCGCTCGATCTCCCTCTTTCTTGCAGCAAAGTAGTCGAGGATCGGAACAGCAATTTCAGGATACCTTTTGATCGGAATAAATCCTGCTACCTCAAGCCAACCAGGCCCTGCCTTTCCAAAAGCCTCTGCCCGAGTCGTAAATCTTCCCTGATAATAGGTCTTTCCAAATCCTGGAACCTCCCTACCCCTTGCAGCTCTCATGATATCCAGACCCATGCGACCCAATTCTTGAACTTCTGTCTTTCTTCCTTTCAGCATAAAGACGAGGCCTGCTTTTCCATCCATCTCTTCAGGAATAGGATGAACAAACATTCGCATATCATAAGGGATCCTATACTTCGCAAGGCCATGGAGTGCTTCAACGGCATCGTTTAAACTTGAAAATGAGAAGGCAAAATAGTCCTCCATCTCACGAAGCGGGTAGATCTTTAAGGAGACTTCGCTGATCACCCCAAGCGTCCCGTGGGAGCCAATGAAAAGACCTGCCATATCGATCCCATTACAATCTCTTGCAATCATGAGATTGGCTGGATTGGCTCCTGCCCCTGTTCGAATCATCTCCCCATCCGGCAGGATGACCTCCAATCCAAGGATTTGAGAGCCAAGGCCGCCATATCGTGCTGCGCCCATGCAAATGGCAGCCACGGCAATTGCTCCTCCGACGGTAGCAGATGGAGCTGACCAGGGACCCTCCAACCCCAACTCCCAGCCCCTCTTTTCGAGATATTCGATCACCTCTGTCCAAGTAATCCCTGCCTCGACCAAGATCGACATGGAGTCTTCATTTAAACTTAAAATTCTTCTCATCCTTGTGAGATCCATCATAATGGAAGAATCCACCAACGGGATGGGAGCACCACACATGCTCGATCCTGCACCTCTTACGATCACAGGTTTTTTCTCCCTCCTAGCTAAAGCGAAGAGGCGCTGGATCTCCTCCTTTGAATTGGGAATAACAACATATTCGGGTAATTTGGCAGGCAACGACCCCGCATCTCTCGAATAGCAGAGGAGCTCAAAATCTTCCTTCGAAACCCTTTCACGGCCAAAAATCTCGACTAATGATTGGTACAACGTGACCCCCTTATCGACATGCCTTGATAATCTCGTTGATCTCTTCCTTTTCGAGGGTTATGTAGTCAGCCTTCATCACCTCGGCAAGCATATCCGACGTCCACACATCATAGCCAGGATTGACCTCAAAGATCCATGTCTCCCATGCCGGCTCGATCACCACGTCAGGTGTGAACTTCCATCCGAGGTCAAAGACGACCTCCGGCTTCTTCGCCATAAAGACAAGCTTACCCCGATATTTGCCACCTACGAGATAGACATTTGGGCAAGTATAGTAAAGCTTGATCCCTTCCCGGGCCAAAGCTTCTTCAGCATATTCGGTGATTGTGTTAGGATGGATACTGGTATGGACATTGATGTGCATGTGGTTGGTGGTTGGCATGACAGGAAATTCCACCCCCTTCAAGAAATGATCCGATTTGAAATATGCCTCCAAAGCCTTTCTCTCCTTGGGACCCGCTTTTCGAAATGGGAACTGGCGATAGAATTGATTGATGTACCACCGGTTCCAGACAAGGAGATTACAACCGGATTCCCCTCCGTCACAGGCTTTCAGCCCCACGCCCTTATTGAAGAACCATTGAAAGTCGAAATGGGGTTTACCCCTCGGCTCAACACCATGCAAGCTTCCCATGCCTGCCTTGGGTGCCATGTGATCGATCTTCCGCCTCGATGGCCAGCCCTTCTGTTTAAAATACCCTCTCATGATGGCTTCCAAAGAATCAGGATGCACAGATGTCTCTACATACGCATGAATATGAGTTCCCTCTGGATCAGGATCCTGCAGGGCTGCGCAAAGCCGCCGCCAATGATCTGATCCAGCAAAGTAGTACTTCACCTCCTCGATCAATTCTTTTCGGTCCATCTCGCTCCTCCTCAATCTGGTCTGGCCCATTTACTTTCTATCATAAGAGCCAGGCTTAACAGGCGGACTGAATACGCTGATCAGGACTAAAGGTTCTTCACCCAGTGTTTTGACGCTGTGCTCCAAACCCGGCTCAACAAAAACCGCGACACCGGGTTCTAAAGGATAGAGCTTTCCTCCAACCTTTGTCTCCCCTCGGCCTGAAAGTACATAGATGATCTCCTCTTCAGCTAAGTGGACGTGAGTCCCTGGATCACTATCCGGAGGAAAACTGACGACTCCAAGGATCATATTCTTGCATCCCCCATCTTCAGGCCCGATCAATAATTTCCAAATCCTCCCTGGAAGTTGAATTCCCTCAACATCCTTCAGTCGAATAAGGTACATTTTCCCTCCACAAGACGTGAGGAGAGGCTTAAAATAAGTCTCTCCTCACTTTGCTCTTATTTAATGGTCGCATAGATCTCTTCAATCCGCTTGGTCGCCTCGGCGAGGGCAGCCTCTGGAGTTAACCCACCAACGATTACCCTCGAGCACATATCTGTAAAGACATATCGAGCATATACCTCTGCGGAGGCAGCCGTCTCCGGTCCTGGGTCCCCGGGGAGGACAGAGATTTTTGAATTCTCTAAGACGGCCTTGAAATTAGGATCTTTATCCCAATAAGGCAGTTTAGCGATGTTATGATAGATTGGACCTGCCTGGCCAAGGGAAATCTCCGTATACTCTTTGAGCCTTTCTGGAGCCATCACATACTTGATAAGATCCTTGGCAAGTTTGGATTGCTTCGTCTTCTTGAAGATCCCCCAGTGCCAGAGCGTCATTCTCGAAAATGTCCCTGCCGGACCCGCTGGCATGCGAGTCAAAAGGGTATCCTTTGCCAGAGGATGATTCTTTTTAACGAGAGCATAATAGATGCTTGCACTGTTCTGTGTCTGGGTAATATTACCCGCTATCCAGGCCTCATTATTATGGGGATCGGTCCATCCCTCTGCACCAGGAGCCTGAATCCGTTTTTCCCCTTTATATTTAGTGAAGGTTTCGGTGGCCCATTTCAATGCCGCTAATGTTTGAGGAGAGTTGAAAACGATCTTCTTTCCGGTCATATCGGTGATGCTTCCCCCAAAACTTCGAAGGAGGATGAGGAATGTTCCATCCCCATCCACGGAGCGGTTGAAGGTCTGGCCCAATCCGTAGATCCCCTTGGCAGGATCGGTCAATTTCTCTGCAACTTTGATGACATCGTCCCAAGTTTCAGGCGGTTTCAACCCAGCTTTATCTAAAAGGTCTTTTCGGACAAACCAACATCCCACCATATTGAAATGAGGAACTGCCCAAATACGATCCTTAAATTGAACTGCAGGGTATGCCTTCTCAAAAAGGCCCCCGTTTGCTTTAAAGATCTCATTCGCTAAATCGGTAATATCCAAGAGCTGTCCCATCCCTTGATAACGGGCAGGACCCACCTCGGGAAGATAACCCACATCCGGAACCTCACTGGCCTCGATCGCGGCCACATATTTCGTCCCGATATCCGCATAGGTCAAATACTCTATCTTGAGTTCTACTCCTTTCTTCTCGCCCCACTCTTTAATATATCTCTCTAAGAGTTCATTCGCTTCTCCAACGAAGGTCTTGAGGAGCCACACCTTCAAAACTGGCTTTTTGGCCATCGTGGTGCTCGTAAGCACGAAGACCACCAGAAGCAGAATGAGAGAAATGGTTACGATTTTTTTCATGTGAATTCCCTCCTTTCAAATAATGATTTCTTTCATTCAACTTTCTTTAACCCTTCTGCAAAAGATCGTTTCTTCCCACCCCCTTTCTTCAAGAAATCATCTCAAAATCCCTATCACCTCCTTTCTCATCCCTTTACAGCACCCACCATCAATCCTTCAATCATATATTTCTGTAAGTAGACGAAGAACATGACGACAGGGATGGTGGTGATGACTGAGGCTGCCATCAGTTGTTGCCAGAGATAGACATCACCAAGAATCAATTCCTGAATCCCAACCGAAAGCGTCTTGAGTTTAACGTCCTGAATGAAGATCAGGGCATAGAGGAATTCATTCCACGCAAGGATGAAGGCATTTAGCCCTGCTGCCAGAATCCCTGGAGCGCAGAGGGGGAGGACGATATAGAGAAAAACCTTAAAACGGGAGGCCCCGTCGATCAATGCCGATTCCTCCAACTCTTTTGGGATTGATTTAAAAAAACCCATCAGTAGCCAGGTCGAGAATGGGATCGAAAAGGTCGGGTAGGTGATAATCAAAGCCCATAATGAGTTAATCATCTTCAGGGATCGAAGAATCACGTAGAGCGGAATGAAGAGGATCGCTGGCGGGACGAGATAAGTGATCAGAATGGAACTCGATATGGTAGAGCTACCGAAAAATTTTAAACGGGTGAGCGCGTATCCTCCCAAACAACCCGCCCCAAGGGAGATCAACGTGGCCCCCAAAGAGACGATCACACTATTTCTGAACCAGTAAATGAATTCCGTTTTCTGAAAGAGTTCAATATAGTTCGTTAACACCCATGGCCTTGGAATAAGAGGGGATTCATTCCCATAGAGTTGATCAAATCCTTTAAAAGATGTACAGGCCATCCAATAAAAGGGCAACAAAACTAAGATGATGAAGAGAAATAATAGAAGGGCAATCAACCATTTTTTAAGCCCCCATTTTTTGAAAACTCTCTGATATTCCATTCGGCTACTCTCTTCTCAGATACCTTGAAAGGAGGATGATAATGATTCCAAAAAATGGTAACGGATATAAGGAGACGGCAATCGCCTCACTCCAGCGAAGTCCTCCGAATCCTATCTCATAACTCAAGGTCGCAAAGATCTGAGTGGCTCCACCAGGACCTCCACGCGTCATGATGAAGACGTTGGCAAAATCGTTAAATGTCCAGATGGTGGAGAGAAGGGTGGCGACAATGATCACATGTTTTAATCCGGGGAGTGTAATATAAATGAACTTGCGAAAAGGAGTGGCGCCGTCCACCTCAGCCGCCTCATAGAGAGTTCGAGGGATATTCTGTAATCCAGCCAAAATCATTGCTCCGAAGAAAGGGAATCCCCTCCAGATATTCACACTAGTGACAGAGAACATGGCCAGTTGTGGATGGCTCAACCAGGGGATGGGAATACGAATGATTCCCATCTCTATCAATCCTAAATTGATGATTCCCCGAAGGGCGTCATACATCCAAAGCCATGCGAGTGAGGTCACCACATAAGGTGCAATCCAGGGTAGGAGCAAAACACCTCGATGAAAGTTCATAGCCCTTAGCTTTTCATTCAATATCAAGGCCATAATCATCCCGAGGATGAGTTTGAAAATGACGGCGGAGGAGGTATAAACGATAGTATTCCAAACCGTCCTTCGGAAGAAGCCATCGTAAAAGAGTTTGACATAATTATCGAGTCCACAAAATTTTGATGGATATCCCACAAATTTGGTGCATAGACTGAGGTAAATTCCATAAAGAAATGGGTAAGCGATCAACCCTAAGATAAAGATGAGGATGGGGATAACGAAAAGGAATCCTATCATCGAATCCCTTCCCAAAAACCTTCGGAGTCCTCCTCTCAATTTCATCGGGTTTTCCCTCAATGGGATCTATCAACTTAATGGACCCCTCACTCTAATCTTCAATCCCTGCCAGACGTTTGGCACAGTTCTTCTTGTAGTTGAGATCCGATTCTCTGAAGATGGTGATCCTGTGAGCAGCCGGAGAGCCTCCGCCGTGGATATCTGAGATCGTATCTGCGCTCTCCATGGCCATCTTTTCAATCAGTCGCAACATCTTGATCCTCTTTTCCACCGGCACGCCCGTCGCGCCCTTCAGATACTTCTTCAGAAGCTCGCCAATCTCAGGGTTTTCAAAATCCCTGTCCGATGGGAGATCGGCCACAAACCCGCCTGTGATATCGATCATGAGGCGTGTGGCTTCAGCCATCTCCTTCCCCTCATGGATCTTTGAGGCATTGGCCAAGATCGGGTCGATGAAATAGGTGCCCGAAGGTTCCTTCTTGCCCTCATAAGAGGCTGCCAAACTACAACCGTAAAGGGTCTCTGCCATATGGATCATGTCGATCACCTTCTCCTTATGGTGGCTCACTTGAGCCGTGGCATTATATTCCATCATCGTCAAGGCCGCACCGGTCATGGCATCGATCTTCCCTGCCTTGCAGCCTCCATGGGATTGGCGATGAAAGGCAGAAAAACGGCTCACCATCTCTCCAGTAAACTCAACCTCCCTGAACATGAAGACCCTTTCCCATGGCACCAACACCTCATCAAAGATGAGCGTCGGACAGTATTTGCTATATCGGATATTTCCGCAATCCACTCCCTCTATTTCACGGGTATCCATGGAATTTCTTCCCACGACGTGAATGAGATTCTTCGTATCCGAAGGGATTGCAAAGGCCAGGGCATAATCCTCATCCCCTTTTCCCATCGCTCGTGTCGGAAGGACAATCACCTCATGGCAACTGAGCGACCCTGTCTGATGAACCTTGGCTCCCTTGACAATGATTCCTTCTTTTGTCTGATCGACCACGCGGAGGTACATATCCTTATCGACCTGCTCATGAGGACTCAGACTTCGATCCCCTTTGACATCGGTGACGCTGGCATTGGCGGTCAGGTCATTTTTCTGCATATACCTTAAGAAATCCAGGAAGCGGTCATAGTAGTGGGTCCCATATTTCTTATCGATGTCATAAGTGACAATCGAAAGGGTGCAGAGGCAGTCCAATCCCGTACATCTCTGATGGCATGTCCCGACATAACCTCCGAGGGTGCGGTTGATCTTCACCCTCATGACAAGGTCTTCGATCGATTGGGGTGGCAGAGTAAATCGGTTGATCAGATCTCCTGTGAAAGGCGAGACGATGGTCATGAGGTTTCGATATTTCTCATGTTGTGCCAGCTCATAAGTGGCACCCGTGGCATTAATCCCTGCACGGATACGAGGATTATCCACCACATTCTCTATCTTCTCACCAAACATATAGACCGTAGGTTTTAATTTTCTCAGACTCGCTACATACTCTTCAAATCTTTTAATGGACATCTTCTTCCTCCCTCATTTAGTTAAAAGGCGCAAAGCACATAGGGCATAGCGCAAAGCGTAGCTTCAAATACTCTTCTGATCTTCTCCATCTTCTATCTGCTATCAGCCATCGGCTATCAGCTTGAAAATTCCAAGCCTCTTCGAAAGGCGTTGAGATTTAGGTCCTTTGCTTTCTTTGGAACAGAGGCCTCGATGGCCTTTTCCATCGCTTCCACAGAAAGAAGACCGGTCTTCTTAATCAGAGCGCCCAGGATGATCAGGTTGGCCACAATGATACTGCCCATCTCCTTCTCTGCAATGCTTGTAGCAGGAACCTGGAGAGTCTCGTAATCGCCTGGTTTCGCACCCTTCACCAGATCGGAGTCGATCACCAGCAATCCTTTGGGTTTAATCCTGTGGAGGTATTTAGGTATCGCTTCTTCCGCCAGGGCAATCAAGATATCTGGTCTTCTCACCTGAGGGTCGGAGATGGACTCCTCAGAGATGATCACCTCAGCCCTGGTTGACCCTCCTCTCAACTCGGAGCTGTAAGATTGGGTTTGTACGGCCTTCTTATTTCCAAACAATGTGGCTGCGGTGCCCAGAAGAACCGCCGAAAGAACAACTCCTTGACCTCCCACCCCTCCAACAAGTATCTCTGTACGACTCATTCAGTCCCTCCTGAAGCCTTCTTCTTCATCTTCTCAATCTCTTCAACCATCTCAGGCTTCTCAATATCCACCAGTTCTCCGACGACAATCCTATTCCTCAATTCGTCTTTTGAAAGTTTAGCTGCTTCCTTCACTGAGATCGATCTCTCTCGGTAGTCCTCCATCATCTGAATGGCATTGCTTAAGCCTGATTTTCTACCGAATTGGACAGGACATTGGGAAAAGACCTCAATGAAAGAAAACCCTTTCTTCTCGATCGCCCTTTTGATCGAGTTGGTCATCTGTCTTGGGTGGATGGTCGTCCAGCGGGCCACAAAGGAGGCACCTGCAGCAGCAACCAAACCAGAAATATCCTCAAAGGCGTTTTCGAAAGTACCATAGGGTGTGGTTGTCGTTTTAACGCCCATGGGCGTGGTCGGCGCAGCCTGACCTCCGGTCATGCCGTAAATTCCGTTATTGATACAGATGACGACCATCTCGATATTCCTTCGAGCATTCTGAATCAGGTGGTTTCCGCCGATGGCCACCAGATCCCCATCGCCACTGGCGACCATTACCTTCTTATGGGGAAGTCCCATCTTCACGCCGAGGGCAAATGCGATCGGTCTGCCATGGGTGGTATGAAGGACATCCGCGTTGAAGAAAGGGCTGGGAATCCAAGCAGCGCAGCCGATTCCTGAGACAAAGACGAAATCGTCCAGATCCATTCCCAGTTCGTCGATTGCCCGAAGGATACTTTGAACCACAATGCCGTTTCCACAACCCGGACAGAATGTCGTTTGAGTCACAGAAGGTCGAATAAACCGGTGAAAAGGATGGATGAGCTCGCTCAATTCAGTACCTCCCGAATCTTTCTTAAGATATCCTCTGGACTTTGAATCTCCCCAACCATTCTTGGCGGCAGGTAAGAGACCTCTGCAAAATGGGCGGCCTCTGCCTTGATATAGGGATAGATCTGTCCCAAATTGTTTTCCATCACGATGACGTGTTTTGCCTTTCTGGCCATCTTTTCGATCTCCTCTCCTGGAAAGGGCCAGACCGTGATGAGTCGGAGCGTCCCGACAGAAATTCCCTCTTCTCTTGCTATGGAGGCGGCCATGGCCGCTGCCCTGGCCACAGCCCCATAGGAAACGAGGACGATCTCTGCACCCTCGTAATCGCGCTCCACCAACGTGATCTCATCTTTATGCTTGAGGATCTTATTGCTCAACTTCCGGACGAAGTTGTCCAGGGCAGAGATATCGATGAGGTTTCGTTTGCCATATTCATCATGGCATGAACTGGTCACATGGGCCTTGAACCCCCTTCCAAAGATGGGCATGGGCGCCACATCCTCATCGAGAAAGCCTTTGATCGTCTGAGGATCGGTGCCTTCATCAGGGATTTTCCGATAGACGGTCTTGATCTTTTCAGCTTCTGGAATAACAACCTCCTCTCGCATATGTCCCACAAACGCATCTGAGAGGATGAAGACAGGAGTCCGGTACTTCTCTGCATAATTGAAGGCGATGACCGTATGGTCGAACATCTCCTGGGCCGAAGAGGGGCAGAGGGCGATAATCTCATAATCGCCATGTGATCCCCGTCTCGCCTGAACCATATCGCCCTGAACGCCGACCGTAGGCATCCCTGTCGTCGGCGCGCCTCTCTGGACATTGACGATGACGCATGGCGTCTCGACGCCAATGGCAAAACCGATATTTTCCAGCATCAGGCTGATCCCTGGGCCTGAGGTGACGGTCATGGACTTCTTGCCAGTCCAAGAGGCACCAATGACGGCCGCAATCGAACTGATCTCATCTTCCATCTGAAGAAAGGTGCCGCCCACTTGGGGGAGCCTCTCTGCCAACTGGTTGGCAACCTCCGTTGCGGGTGTGATCGGATAACCTGCGGCGAATTCGCACCCCGCAGCAATGGCACCCTCTGCACACGACACATTTCCCATCATAAAATACCTTCCTGTGAGCACCCGCTTCCCCTTCATCTCTTCGCTCCTCTCTTCGGTTTTTTCCCTGCTACAACGATGGCCAGATCAGGACAGAAGATCATGCAGTTTTCACATGAGGTACATCCTTCTTGGTTCACCACTTCCGGTGGTCGATAACCTTTTCGATTGAGGCTTTCTGAGGGTTTGAAGACCTCTTTTTTACACATATAGAGGCAGATTCCACACTCCTCGACGCCTTTACACAACTCTTGATAGATACGTATACCAGCCAACTTTATCTCCTTTCCATTCCCTGTTTCGGTCAATTGACCCTGTAGTTGAGCTAAATTCGGACTCAGAATTAATACCTTGCAGAAGTCATAAATGATGAATTCGTAAAAAGTCAAAAAACAGAGAAAATGTCATGCTGAACTTGGTTCAGCATCTAACAAAATCAATGACTTACGAGACCCTGAAACAAGTTCAGGGTGACAAATCAGGACTTTTTACGAGACCATCATAAATCAATTCACTTTAGATTTAAGCGCAACAACAGGGTTTACCGGATGAACCGGAGTCTTTCCTTCCAGAACGCGAATGACATCTTCAGCCACCAGACTCATCCTCCTCAGGGCCTCATCCGTATGGGCTGCCATATGAGGTGTTCCGATGAAATTTTCCAGTTGAAGCAGAGGATGATCCTTTGTGGCTGGCTCGATCTCATAAACATCCGATGCAGCGCCTGCAATCCTTCCCTCCTTCAGTGCTGAATAAAGGGACTTCTCGTCCCAGACCGGTCCCCTCGCAAGATTGATGATAAAAGCAGATCCTTTCATCAATCCAAACTCCCTCACTTTGATGAGACCCTTTGTCTCAGGTAGAAGAGGGAGATTGATGGATATGTAATCAGACTGGGATAAAAGCTCCTCCAGGCTCACCTTCACGGCCTCGATCTCCTTCTCCACCTCTTCATAACGAACGGCATCATAATAGAGAATCTTCATGTCAAAGCCTTTATAACCGATTCGACCCACGGCCCTGCCGATCCGACCAAAACCGAGAATCCCGAGGGTCTTTCCATGAAGCTCCCTGCCGGTATAATGATAACGTACCTCCCATCGTCCTTCTCGAAGAGCGATATCAGCCTTCTTGAGCATCTTTGAGAGCATGAGCGCCAGACCGAAGAAGTGCTCCGCAACAGAGAGATCGTTGGCCTCGGGAGTATTCACGACCCATATACCCTTCTCTGTGGCTGCCTCAAGATCGACATTCTCCACCCCTACCCCATGCCTTCCGATGACCTTCAGTCTGGGAGCAGATTCCATCAATTTTCGGCTCACCTTTCCATTGGCCCGGATGATAATTCCATCCATCTCCACAACTTCTTTGATCAGGGAGGATTCCTCAAAGGATGTGGCGAAGAAGATCTCTGCCTTCTCGGCCAAAATCGCCTTTCCAACCTCATGCATATCTTCATAGAGCAATATCTTAAAGCGTCCCATTTCTTAATCTCTAGAGGCGGCGATCGTCGATTTCAGCCCCTCTGTCCACCTAAACCCTCGGGACTTTTCGAAGCAACTGTCCATATCCCTCCACAGGGTCGTTAATCTTCAGCAGTTTCATCAGGTGCCAAGCCGTGGCTTGATTGGCTGTGACCACAGGTCTTCCACTATCCTTCTCTATTTCTTCAATGACGTCGCTGCAACGGAAATTGGTACAGGCGATGAAAATACCGTCTGCCTCAGGGACCACTGCCTCCATGGCTATCTGATAAGCCTGAGAGGGTCGGGTGGCTCCCATTTGGTAGAGGTCTTCAATCTGAAGTCCAGCCACCTTCAGTACCTTAAACCCAGAGGCCTCATAGAACTCTTTAAACCTCTGGTTGACCTCATCGATGTAGGGACCAGCGATGACAATCTTTTTGAACCCCATGAACCGCATCGCCTCTTCCGCTGCAGTAGCAGTTGTGGTGCAGGGAATCCCTTTGCTCTTCGACTGCATCGACTCGATCTCTTTCTTATCCCAGCCCGGCCCTCCGATGAGGCTCCCCGCGGTGCAGGCGAAAGCAATCGCACTGTTGTTTCCCAGAATGGGTGAAACCATTCCCTCCACCAAAAGGCCAGCAGGCTCAGGAAGCCGGGCACTCAGTTTGGAACACTCCTCCACATTCACCACCGGTTCCATGTGAATCCTTGTCTCCCGGACCTGAACGTAGGGAGGTAACATCCGACAGATCTCCGGTGTGGGATTGAGATTTGGCCCTACCACAATTAGCCCTACTCTCGCCCGATATCCATAGGGCACTCCGTAAGCTTCTGGATTTCTGTGAATCATCCTACCATCCTCCTTTCTCTTTCTTCTATCTTACAAACCCAAATAATCTCGGAAGCCACATCGTCACGTCCGGCCAATAAGCAATCAAAAGAAATATTCCTATTAACAATAGTATAAATGGCCAGATTTCACCCCATGTTTCATCGATTCCGATCCCCGCTAATTTGCAGGTGACAAAGAGACTAAGAGCCACTGGAGGAGTGATGAGAGCGATTTGAACAGACATGATAAAAATTAATCCAAAATGATGAGGTTCAATTCCATAAGAAGAGGCAATGGGAGCTAACACAGGAACGAACATGATCATCGTCGCTATCGCTTCGATAAAAAAACCTAAGAAAACCAAGAAAAGAATCACGATCGTGAGGAAAAAGGCTGGGCTGGTAGATAAGGACATAAGAAATGTGCCGCATTTCTGAGGAATCTGAGCGCTGGTTAATAACCATGCACAGATCTTTGCAGTGGCCATCAGGATGAAAATAACGGAACTGGTAATGGCAGTGTTCAGGATCGATGTGATGATACTTGAAAATGTTAGTTTTCGAGTAATAAGTATTCCTACAATCAAGATGTAAGCCACAGCCACTGCCCCAGCTTCTGTGGGTGTGAATACCCCAGAAAGAATGCCACCCAATATGATGATCATCACCATCAGCCCCAAAATGGCCCCTTTTAGTGTCTTAAAAATATTGACCACTCTGAATTTCTCATTACTCACCGGGTAATTTCTACGCTGGGCGAGGATATAGGAAAGGCCCATCAAACCCAGAGCGACCATCACCCCTGGAACAAATCCTGCCAAAAAGAGGGCAGACACTGAGATCGTTCCTCCTTGAACATAAGCATAAATGAGCATCCCAACGCTTGGAGGAATGATTGGGCCCATGGTGGATGCGGCTGCTGTCAATACGGCAGCGAATTTCCGATCGTATCCCTCCCTAATCATACTGGGTATAAAAATCGAACCGATCGCAGCTGCATCTCCCACAGCTGTGCCCGTGACACCTGAGAGTAACATCTCCGTTAAGATGCTGACATGGGCCAGTCCTGCCCGTAGATGGCCAACGATGGATTTAGCGAAGTTCACTAAATTAGGAAGGACACCGCTTCTTTCTGCAAGGTCCCCGGCCATGATGAAAAATGGAATGGCCATCAAGGGAAAAGAGTCAATTCCCGAAAACATGAGCGTCGGGATGATGAGGAGGGATTCTCTTCCCGTGATCAAGAGAAAAGCGAGTGCAGCAATGCCCAAACAGAAGGCCACCGGAACCCCCAGTAGAATCGTCAAGAGGAAGGCGATGAAGAGATAGATCATTTGATCTCCCCTGATATTGCCTTCATGTTCTCCCATAATTTTGGTAGGAGGTTCAAGATCATGAGACCACTCCCCACTGGGATGGCAAGGTAGAACCAGAAGATGGGGATGCCCATGGAGGGTATGATTTGATCTATTTGAAAGGGCAGGATTACAATTCCTTCTACCATAAGAAATATCAGAAAAATGATGAGAAGGGCGTGGGCAATCAGGTTTAACCATGATCGCCATCGACCTCGAAATCTGTTGACAAGGATTCCAATACTGATATGGGCATCCTCCCTTAAGGCCAAACTGGAGGCCAGAAAGACCACCCAGACCATGAGGTAGCGGGTAAATTCTTCGGTAATATAAAGGGATTTACCGAAGAGGTAACGGAGGAAGACCTCAATCGGAACCATCACCGTCACTACGGAGAGAAGGAGTATTGTCAATACCTGTAGGGTTCTGTTCAATATCCGATAAAACATTCTTCCCCTCTTACGAGAAAAGGATGGGTAGGCTCTTTTTGTCCAAGGGGCCTACCCACTTTTAGTTCCGAAGGATTATCTGTTTGCCACAACAAAGAGATCCGTCAGTACCTTTCCATCTTTACCAAATTCTTTAACCGCCTCTGGATAAACCTGAAGAGCAATCTTGCGGAATTTTTCCAGTTCGGCTTCGGGAAGAGTATTAATCTTCATCCCTGCCCTTTCAAGCTCTTTGAGGAACTTCTGATTGTCCTTTTCATTCTCCACCCTCTGCCAAACAGTGGTCTTCCAGCTGGCTACATCGACGGCTAATTGTAAGTCTTTGGGTAACTTTTCATAGAAGATCTTGCTCAGAACGAAGGCCCCGACTTCATTCACATGGGCAGTGAGGGAATAGAACTTCTGGACTTCCTGAAACTTTGCGGTGTAGACCATAGCGGGTGGATTCTCCTGTGCATCAACCACTCCTGTCCTTAGGGCTTCAAAGAGTTCCGTCCAATCCATAGGGGTGGGAGAAGCTCCCAATGCCTTAAAGAAAGCAATATGGACAGGGGTAGGAAGCGTTCTTATCTTGAGACCCTTCAAATCCTCCAAAGATCGAATGGGCTTTCTATTGTTCGTCACATGGCGGAATCCATTGTCAAAGAATCCAAGGTTGTGGTAACCCGCAGCGAGCATCCTCCTTTCGAGTTCTTTTCCCAAGGGACCATCCAGAACCTCAAAAAGTCTTTGAAGGTCTTTCCACAGGAAAGGAAGAACCGTAATCCCAAGCTCAGGGATATGGCGTTGGATATGGGCTACTCCCCCGAGAGCCGACTCCAATGTTCCCATCCTGACCATCTCCATCGTCTCCCGCACTTTCCCAAGAGCGCCGGCATGGTGGACATCCACAGCAATCCTTCCACCCGTCAGCTTCTCCAATTCTTCTTTGAAAACGACCGCTGCCCTGCCCCAGGAGTGATCAGGGGCCACGGGATTTGCCACACGAATCTTATATTCCGCTGCATAAAGGTTGAACGAAAAGACGAAAAGGATTAGGATTACCAAACAAAAAATGATCTGAAACCATTTCCAATGTTTTGTCTTCATCAATATTACCTCCTTTCATCACTTCCCATGAAATGAACTTTCTCAGCCCTCCTTTTTAAACTCTTCCGCGCCAACATCTGCTCGCTTCTATCTCCAAGATCACCTCCCTTCAACTGAGACATATAGCTCTCCTTAGAAAAGGTAAGATGCTCGATGACGAGCTTCTCAAATTTAGATAGATTTCTATTTTCGAGCGCTTTGATCATCTCCCGATGTTCGACAATGGACTGTTCGATCCGGTGTGGTAATGACCAAGCGTTAAACCGGACGATATGGGCCTTTGTGCGAAGGAAATCGATCATCTCAGAGAGGTATCTGTTCCTGGAGATCTTAAAGATGGCCCGGTGAAATTCGGAATCCTTCTCGATCATCTGGCGTGTCTTCTCACGAAGATGGTGCTCCACCTCCTTGGCGAGCTTCTTTAGGTCTTGGATCTCTTTCCCGGTGATATGCTTTAAGACCAGCCGTGCACCTATTCTTTCCAACTCGGTCCGAAGGAAATAGATTTCCTCGACCTCCTCGGTGGTCAGGTCCGCGACCATCGCCCCTCGATAAGGCGTAGTTCGGACGAGCCCCTTCGCCTCCAACCTTTTCAAGGCTTCCCGGATCACTGTACGGCTGACCCCATACCTCTCGATGAGATCCATCTCGATCAGCCGTTCCCTGGGCTTAAATCGACCCGATAAAATAGCCTCTTCGATCTCGTTGGAGACCCTTGTTGAATTAAGGCTTGACATACGATTTATCTTTGTCTAAGATGGGGTTTGTTTTAATACAATATTGTATACTATTTCTAGTATCCTTATGTCAACTCTTTTCATCTCTTTTGGGAGGAACCTCAGTGAATCAATTCAGAACCCTTTTCAGTCCATTTCGAATCGGAAATTTGGAGTTAAGAAATCGGATCGTGATGCCCCCGATGGCCACCAACTTCGCAGGTCCGGATGGCTCTGTGAATGAGCGGCATATTGCCTACTATGTCGAGCGGGCAAGAGGTGGGGTGGGGTATATCACGTTTGAGCACACGGGTGTTCTGAAACAGGGAAGAGCTTTCCCCGATATGGCACTCATCGATTCGGATCAGAACATCCCTTCTTTTAGAAAATTGGTGGAGGCGATTCATCGAGAGAATGGAAAGATCGTCATTCAGATCAACCACGCTGGACGTCAAACATCTTCCTCCATCACTGGATCCCCGATTGTCGCCCCTTCAGCCATCCCCTGCCCCATTCGAAATGAGATGCCTCAAGAACTCTCCGTTGAAGAGATCCAAAAGATCATTGAAGCCTTTGCAGCCGCTGCATGGCGTGTCAAAGAGGCAGGCGCTGATGGGGTGGAGATCCACATGGCCCATGGCTACCTCATCAACCAATTCCTCTCACCCTTCTCAAACAAGAGGACGGATCAATACGGTAGTGATCCAGAGCGGCGAATGAGGATGGCTCTTGAGGTACTGAGAGCGGTTCGAAATAAGGTCGGCCCTGATTTTCTTATCCTCTGCCGTCTCAGTGCCGATGAGTATGTGGAGGGCGGATTGAAATTGGAAGACACAAAAGAAATCGCAAAGGCGTTGGAGAGGAACGGGGCCGATGCCCTCCATATCTCGGCTTGCGTGGCTACATCGGGATATTTGAACCATCCTCCTTATTACGCAGAGGAAGGGATGTTCGTTCACCTCGCTCAAGGGATTAAATCTGTGGTTGGCATTCCTGTGATCACCGTGGGCAGAATCCGCACTCCTGAATTGGCTAACAGAATATTGGAAGAGAATAAAGCCGACCTCATCTCCATGGGAAGGGCCTTAATCGCCGAGCCTCACTTGCCCATAAAGGCACTTGAGGGAAGAACCGATGAGATCACTCCATGTATCTCCTGCAACCGCTGTGTTCTAAGCATTCGTAAAGGTTCTCTTCAGTGTGCGGTCAATCCCGAAGCCGGACGGGAGGCGATATTTAAACTCAAAATGGCAGATCGTCCCAAGAGGGTTTGGATTATCGGAGGCGGTCCTGCAGGGATGAAGGCCGCCGAGATTGCTGCGCGACGCGGTCATCAGGTCACTCTGTACGAAGAGCAGGAAACATTGGGAGGTCGATTTTTACTTGCCGCCGTTCCTCCAAAAAAAGAGATCCTTAAGGAGTTTATTGAGTATCTTAAAAAGCAACTCAACAAACTCCCAATCAAGGTTGTTTCAGGCAGGCCCTTTGATCCTGCTCTGTTGGAGAAAGAAAAACCAGATGTGGTGATTGTCGCAACAGGGGCCAAGCCCTTCTTTCCACCCATCGATGGGATTCAGGAGTTTAACGCTATCTCGGTGGAGGATGCCCTGTCGGGTTCTGTCTCACTCGGCAGGAAGGTTCTCGTCGTGGGTGGTGGAGGGATTGGCGCTGAGGTAGCAGACCATCTTTCTGAAAAAGGAAAAGAAGTGACGTTAATTGAGATGAGAGAAGGGATTGCCCTCGATCTGGTCGCCCATCTTCAACATTTCTTAAATAAGAGGCTTAGGGCAAAGGAGGTTCAGATTTTGACGTCTACGAAAGCTATCCGATTTGAAAAAGAAGGATTATGGGTTGAAGATCCTCAAGGGAGGAAGAGGCTCGAGGGTTTCGACTCTATTGTCATCGCCTTGGGATCGGTGCCGAATGATGCAGTCGTCGACTCATTAAAAGGAAAGGTTCCACAGATTTACGTGGTGGGCGACGCATCAAAACCGAGGGAGGTGATGGAAGCGCTCCTTGAGGGCGAAGAGATCGCCCTCAAAATTTAGCAGAGGGGGGTGAAATTGGTTCAGTGAGACTGGGTTCAGAGCTATTCTTTGTTGGTTCCAGCGCGTGATTGCCTGCAGGTGGCAGGGGGATTCACGCCCTACCAAACGATGAGAAACAAAATGCATTTGTATTAATAACGAAAGGAGGGCTCAGTTATGTTAACGGAAAGAAGATTGTTTGGGATGGTCATTCTTATTCTTATAGGAATCTTCTTCATACCTATGATGGCCTCTTCCGCTGAGAAGAAGGTCGTCCGGATCTGGCACACAGAGACCGAGCCCAAATCGGTCGCGGCGTTCCAGGAGATCATCAACGACTTTGAGAAACTGCACCCGGACATTACAATAAAGCAGGAAGCGCTGGCCTGGGGTGATCTTGAGGCCAAGCTGACAGCGGCCCTGGCTGCGGGTGCGCCACCTGATGCCTCCCATGGACAGGCCGTGACGTGTGCGTCATTTTACGCGAAAGGCCTCTTGCGGGACCAAGAGGATATCGCCGCCTCCATCGGCCGGGACAACATCTGGGAGGCTGTTCGGAGGCAATGCTGGCACGACGGGAAGTACTACGGGATCCCCCATTCGGCGGCCACATCCCTCCTGATCTACCGAAAGGACATCTTCAAGGCGAAAGGGTTGAAGCCGCCAGAGACCTGGGATGAGTTCATCAAAGTGGCTGAAGCCTTGATGGAGCGGGACAAGGATGGCCGGGTAACCCGTTACGGCCTCTCCCTCCCCGGCGTGGGCCTCTTCATCAATATATTGGTGGGAGAACTGACCAAAACCAACGGCGGGCGACTGTTCGACCGCAAGACAGGCCGGCCCACCTTCACCTCGAAGGAGGTCATCGAGGTGCTCGATTTCTACAAGAAACTCAGCGACACGGTCCTTCCACCTGGCTGGCTGGGCCATGGTTACCTGGACACCTTCGCCAACCTGGCTACTGGCAAGGCTGCCATACTCTACCAGGGCTATGGTCGGGGCGCGGGCTACATTGAGAGGTACGCCCCCAAGGAGATGGCCAATCCCGAGCACTTCGGGGTGTTGGTGAAGCCGTCCGGACCGTCCGGGAAGGAGACGGCGGCCCAGATCGATGCCGAGCCATGGATGATCTTCAAGAATGCGAAGTACCCAGAAGAGGCGGCCATGTTCCTGAAGTTCTTCTTCAAAGAGGAGAATTACATCAAGTACCTGCACACCGTGCCGATCCACCTCCTACCCACTCTCAAGTCAGTGCGGGCGAACCCGGCCTACCAGGCCAATGAGATGGTCCGCAAGTGGAAGGAGTGGCAGGACATGCAGTACCGCTACTTCGACACGGGTCAGGCGAAGCCAACCCTGATCATCGAATGGGACGACCTGAAGCTTCCCTTCGGCCTCGAGATCCTTGGGTCCGGCATCGTCCCGGACATGGTGACGGACGCCGTCCGGGGGATGCCGTCGGCGCAAGCAGCGGCCAAGGCTCAGGCCAGGGCGGAGGAATTGATCACGAAGCTTGGCTATAAGCGCTGGTAAGCAACTCCGAGCTCGCTGGTCGGGCACATGTCTGCTTCGGACTTGCGAAGCGGGTGTGTGTCCGGCCCGGCCATCGCTGGCCCTTATTAGATAAGAATCATGACCGGCGTACCTGATCCAGAATTCCAAACTGTGGCCTCCTCCGGAGTGCAACCTTCATCCGGCGTCATCACCGCTGAACCCCGTGCCGCCCAGCGGGCAGGCTGGATCCCTGTAACCAGGCCAAAGCGTCGCGAGCAACTGGCGGGGCTTATGACCATTGCTCCGGCCCTCGTCCTGATCCTGGCCCTCACGCTCTACCCAGTCGCCTATTCCATCTGGCTCAGCCTCCTGGAGAAGCACTCCTTCTTCCCACAGGAACGTTTTGTCGCCCTTGAAAATTACTTCTACCTATGGAAGGATGCGGAGTTTTGGACCAGCCTCTGGCTGGGGGTAGTCTATTCCGCATGGACGATCTTCTTCCAAGTGGTCCTTGGGGTGGCGGCAGCCCTCATTCTGAACGAGACCTTTGTGGGACGGGGTTTGGTCCGGGCGGTCGTCCTGTTTCCCTACATGATCCCCACCATCGTGGCGGTGATCCTGTGGAAGTGGTTACTCAACGACACCTACGGGGTCACGAACTATTGGCTCCTCGCTTTGGGGATCGTCAGGGATCCAATCAGTTGGCTGGGGGCCGATCACATCATGCTCTCCCTCATCTTGATGAGCATCTGGCAGTTCTTTCCCTTTGTCCTGCTCAGTATCCTGGCCCGGCTCCAGACCATCCCCCCTGAGCTGTACGAGGCTGCGAAGGTGGATGGGGCCTCGGCCTTACGGCGTTTCATCCACATCACCCTGCCGCAAATCCGAGGCATCCTTTTCGTGGTGATCCTACTCCGGAGCATCTGGATGTTCACCAAGTTCGACACAGTCTGGCTGATGGGGGAGGGGGCCGGGGCCGGACGCTTCATCCGGACGCTCCCGGTGTATGCCTACATGCGGACCCTGACGTACTACCAGGCTGGCCTCGGTGCGGCCCTAGCCGTGATCATGTTCGCCATCTTGGTGGTCTGTACAGTCATCTACTTCGGTCTGTTCCGTGAGGAGGCGGATATCGGATGAATCGCTGGCGATTCCGACGGCTATCAACCCGTGGCCTCCTGTACATGGGGGCAGCTCTCCTGGCTCTCCAGGCTGCCTTTCCCTTCTTCTGGATGGTCTCGACATCTTTAAAGCCCCCGGTGGAGGTGTTCGCTCAACCCCCGTCATTCATTCCCCAGGATCCGACCTGGGACAACTTCCACCGGCTCTTCACCGGCACTCGCTTCCTCACCTACTTCCGGAACAGCCTCGTCGTGTCGGGTCTCGCTGTTCTGCTGACAATGGTGGTAAGCGCCGCCGGAGCCTATAGCCTCACCCGGTACCAATACCTAGGCCGGGAGAAAATCGCAGGGCTCATTCTGTGCACCTACATGTTCGCCCCCATCATGGTGGTTATCCCCTTCTTCATCCTGGTGAAGAAGGCGGGGATCGAGAACACCCACTTCGCCCTGGTCCTGGCCTTCACCTCGTTCTGCCTCCCGTTCACCCTCTGGCTGATGCGAGCCTTCTTCAAGACCATTCCCTTGCAGTTAGAAGAAGCTGCGCTGGTGGACGGAGCCGGCCGGGTGCGCGCAGTGATCTACGTGGTCCTACCTCTGGCCCTGCCCGGGATCATCGCCACATCCATCTTTACGTTCATCCTTGCTTGGAATGACTACATCTTCACGCGGATCCTCATCACCTCGGACGAGCTGAAGACGTTGCCGGTAGGGGTGCAGGATCTTTTTCACTCGGCGCTGATTGACTGGGGACTGATCATGGCCGCTGGGATGATGATCACGATCCCGGCACTGCTCTTCTTCGTGACCGTGCAACGGTATCTGATCCGTGGTTGGGGCGCCGGCGCTGTCAAGGGCTGAAGAAGAAAGGAGAAGGTTGAAATGAGATTCAAAGACAAAGCCGCTTTGATCACAGGAGGAGGAAGAGGGATTGGTGCGACGACCGCCTGGTTGATGCTCGCAGAAGGCGCACGGGTGGGAATTGTTGATGTGAGTGAAGCCAATATGAAGAAAGCCGTGGAGACAGCTCGATCCCAAGGTTTCGACCTGAAGACCTTCGTGGGAGATGTTTCAAAGAAGGATTCCGTCGAGCACTTTATGGCAGACTTTGTGAAAGAATTCGGTCGAATCGATATCTTAGTCAACAATGCAGGGATTGTAATCTCGAGACCTTTTCTGGAGAAGACGGTTGAGGATTGGCTGAAGACATTGGAAGTCAATCTCATCGGAGTTTTTCTCTGCTCCCAAGCTGCAGCAAAATATATGTTGGCACAGAAATCAGGAAAGATCATCAATATCTCCTCGATCCGCGGCATCGACCATTGCGGCCGGGAAGGAATCATGGATTACAGTGCTTCGAAGGGAGCGGTCATCAATTTGACAAAGACCATGGCCAAGGAACTGGCTCCTCATATCAACGTCAATACCGTTGCCCCAGGCCACACCCTAACGGAGATGACTCAACCTCTGCCGGATGAAATCAAACGGACGATGATCGAAGGATCTTATCTCAAGAGAATGGCTCAACCCGAGGATATTGCAAAAGCGATACTGTTCCTTGCCTCGGACGATGCAAATTTTATTACAGGGCAACTCCTCCTGGTGGACGGAGGCTTCAGCCTTAAATAGAGAATGAAATCTTTTTGACCCATTCGGCAGCGCCAAGTCCTCAGCGTAAGCCCTCGGCCTGAGCTCGGGCAGAAGGCTCAGTCGAACGCTCTGGCCGAAGGCAACCTCCAGCCTATAGGTTGGGGGCGTCGAAGGGTTGACTTTTATGTAAAATTTTGAGATTTTTTGGCAGAAACATGTGAATCGATTCTATCTTTCGAAAGGAGATGGTTCCATGGCAGGAATGATTTTTGAAAAAGCCCATCCTTTCTATTCACCCCATAAGATCCTTTTTGGTCCAAATACGATCAGGGCGGTGGGAAATGAAGCCCAGCAATTAGGTGTGAGAAAAGCTCTCATCGTGACAGATCCCGGTGTGATCGGAGCCGATCTGCTTCGTCCGGTGAAGGAGTCCTTGGAAGCCGCAGAGATTCCCTATGTCATTCACGACAGAGTGGAGCCCGAACCACCCATCCGATGTGTCGATGCTGCGACCAAGCAGTTCAAGTCCGAAGGATGCGATCTCGTGATCGGAATGGGAGGAGGAAGTTCCCTTGACGTGGCCAAAGGCGTCTCTATTATGGCGACAAACGAAGGAAGGGTTTTGGATTTTTGCGGTATCGATCTGGTAAAGAAGCAGGGCGCCAAGAAGATATTGATTCCTACCACCGCGGGAACTGGCAGTGAAGTGACCCGGGTCTTGGTCGTCACCGATGAGAACGACAATACGAAGAAAGTGGTGAACAGTCTTTTCGCCTTGCCAGAGGTAGCCATCGTCGATCCCCTTCTCGCATTAACCATGCCCCCGAAAGTAACAGCCGAGACCGGCATGGATGCTCTTGTTCATGCCATTGAGACCTATGTTTCGATGAATGCCACACCCTTCTCAGATATTCTGGCTGAAAGGCCAATTCAGTGGATCTCCCAGTACCTTCCTGTAGCCTGGGCGAAAGGATCCAATCTCGAAGCTCGATACTTTATGTCCTTGGCTGCTACAATGGCAGGAATGGCCTTTGCAAGTGGTGGATTAGGAGCTGTCCACGCCTTAGCCTATCCTATCGGGACAGGCTATCATCTCTCACATGGACGTTCCAACGCTGTGATGCTTCCCCATGTGATGAGGTACAATCTTCCGGGCAATCCAGAGAAGTATGCTGCCATGGCTGCTCTCATGGGAAAGGATATCGAAGGACTTTCAGCCTTGGAGGCTGCTTCGTTGGCGGTTGAAGCTGTTGAAGAGCTCCTGACAACCTTTCAGATCCCCTTCCATTTGCATGAGTATGGGATACCAAAAGAGGATATTCCGAAGCTCGTGGAAGGAGGGATGAAATTTTCGAGGCTCTTCATACCGAACCCGAGGGATATGAAAGAAGAGGATGTCATTTCTGTCTTCGAGAATGCGTATTAGACGACGGATGCCATCTCTGAGCTTGGTCATAAAATCTATTGACAAATTGCTTAACATTTAAGATAAGAGAGAGGGAGGAGGTTGATAAGGCTATGGCGAGGGTAATCTTAGAAAGCATCTCAAAGAATTTCGGGACGGTGCAGGCGGTCAAGGATTTCAACCTTACAGTGGAGGATAAGGAGTTTGCCATCCTGGTGGGGCCTTCCGGATGTGGAAAATCGACCGCCCTTCGGATGGTCGCCGGTCTTGAGGAGCCCACAACTGGAAACATCTACATCGGGGATCGGGCCGTCAATGATCTTCCTCCAAAAGATCGAGACATCGCCATGGTCTTCCAGGAGTACGCCCTCTACCCCCACATGTCCGTCTATAAGAACATGGCCTTTGGCCTCAAACTGAGAAAGTTTCCTAAGAGTGAGATCGATCAGAGGGTGAGGGATGCTTCAGAGATCCTGGGGATTCATGAGCTTTTAGAACGGAAGCCGAGGCAGCTCTCAGGAGGGCAGCGGCAGCGTGTGGCCGTCGGAAGGGCGATCGTTCGAAAACCGGCTGTCTTTCTCTTCGATGAGCCCCTTTCGAACCTCGATGCCAAGCTTCGGGTCCAGATGCGGGCCGAGCTCTCCAAGCTTCACGATCGTCTTCAGACGACGATCATCTATGTCACCCATGATCAGGTGGAAGCGATGACCATGGGGACGAAGATCGTGGTGATGAAGGATGGATTGATTCAGCAGATCGGCTCACCCTTGGAGGTCTATAACTTCCCTATCAATCTCTTTGTAGCCGGTTTTATTGGAAGTCCGGTGATGAACTTCATCCCCTGCCGTATCATCACGAAGGATGGCCGCCTTTTCATCGATGCAGAGGCCTTTCAGGTTCCCATCCCGGAGAAGAAGGCACCTTATTATCGGTCATTGGTTGGATCGGAGGCAATCTTTGGGATTCGGCCCAATGACATCTACGATCATCTCTATGCGCCAGAACATCTCAGGCCGAATAGCATTCGTGTGGTGGTCGATGTGATTGAGCCGTTGGGTTCAGAGATCCATCTCAATGTGACAGCTGGGAAACACGAGCTCATTGCTTGCGTGGATACGCAGACGTTGGTTCGTGTCCATCAGGAGATTCAACTCGCTTTGGACCTAAACAAGATGCACCTCTTTGAAAAAGATTCTCCCAGTCTTCGAGTGAAAACAGAAGGTTAACCCACCCTTCGGAGACATTCAGGAGATGCAAACACTTCACGGTTAACAAGTATGGGGGTTTCTATTTTTACCCCTTGACACTAAATTTGTCTGAAACATAAAATATGATGACCTCCCAAGAGAGGACTTGAATGGTTTTTGGAAATCTTAATTGGCTTGTCAGTGCAAAAATAAAAGTAAGGAACCGGGTAGGGGTGCTGGAAAAGCCTTACAGCGGCACCTTCTGAAAGACAGGCTACTGAGTTTTCGTGACCCGATCAGAGTTCACCAATGGCTAAATCCTTCGGTTACCCGTAAATTAATAAAATGACCGCTTTGTAAGGCTTTGAAAGTACCCCTGACCGATGATGGAAATGCCACGTAAAGGTTAGGTTAAGGCAAAAGAGCAGGGAATCCAACCAAAAAAGAGTACTCTTTAGGTATCTCCAAACTGATTTGGAGGGAAAGGAGGAATTAAAATGAGACGGATGATGAGCGGAATAGCAGGTTTCATCTTGGCGATCGGTGTTCTTCTGTGGGGATCAACATATGCGGTCGCGGCGCCAGTGGAGTTAAACGCCTGGACCGCCTTCCCTGAACTGCACGAGCAGGTGATCTGGATTGCCGGGAAATACATGGAGAAACATCCTAACATCAAGATCAAGGCAACCCTCTTCCCCCAGCGAGCCCTGGAGGAGAAGGTAGCCGTGGCCTTGCCCGCCGGGCAGGCAGCAGATCTCATCGAGCTCGATAAGATGGGACTGTATCCTTATTATGTGGCTGGCCACCTTGCCCCTCTCCCAAAGAATGTGGTGGACTGGGCGAAGAAGAACTTTCCGGATTACAGCGTAGCCTCGGTGACTTCTGACAAGGGTGAAATCTTCACATTCCCCTGGTTGAACTCGCTGAAAGTGATGTTTTACAACAAGGATCACTTCAAGGAGGCAGGGATCACTAAAACACCCGAGACCATTGACGAGATGTTAGAGATGGCTAAAAAACTGACCAAGCGGGACGAGAAGGGCAATCTCACTCGGGCAGGTTTGGACCTCCGTCTATCCGGAGGCGGGTTCGGCACATCCCAGAAGTATTGGACCCAGGTGATGATCCCTTACGGAGCCAAAGTCCTGGAAAAGGTTGGTAACAAGTGGCGAGCGGCTTATGACAACGAGGCCGGTCGCAAGGCACTGCAGTACTACGTTGATGCCGTCTACAAGCACAAGGTGGACAGCCTTGACTTCAAGTCGGATGCCGAAGCCTTCGGCCTGGGGATTACCTCTATGTTCCAGCGGGAATCCTGGGTCGTGGGCTACATGGCGAAGAATGCACCAAAGATCAATTACGGCGCCTTCTTGATGCCTAAGGGACCAGGCGGGTGGGGAACCGTCGGCAACACCATGGGGCTCTCAGTGGCAAAGTCGAGCAAACATAAGAAGGAGGCTTTTGACTTCGCTATGTTCATGATGAACGACGAGATGTCCCGTGCCACCTTTGGTGACAGCGGGTGGCAGCCGTTCCGAAAAGGGGTCGACTATAGCCAGCTTTACAAAACACGCCCCCAACTCAAGACATTCATTGACGGCGCCCAGACCAAGGGCCACGTGGTCAATGATTATGAGAACATTCCACCCATCTTTGAGATCCATTCGCGAATGGCAGACCGCTTGATGGCTGCCTTCAAACGTGCCGACCTGGTGGACAATCCGACCGGGATCGCCAAAGTCATCAAGGAAACAGCGGAAGAGACAAACCGCATCCTTGAGGATCATGGCCTTCTGGCAAAGTAGATGCCAGCAGCGGACACCGAAAAACAAAAGGGGCGCCGATTTCAAATACACTCGGTGCCCCCTGTTCTTTTTTCCCTTTTGAAGACTGCTCATCAACCTTAATATTGCATAAAATGAGAAGCCGGATATTCATGATTTCTTATCCAATTGAGGGTTAGAGACAGCACAATGAGTGTGCCAGCAGCCCAAAGCATTCGGATTCCCGTCTGGCTAAGGGGACGCCTGACACGGAGCCAGATCGGGTTTCTTTGGAGCATTGTGATGCCTGTAATCGCCCTCTTTATCATTATCCGGGTGATTCCGATCCTGGTCGTCCTCCTGATGTCATTCACGAACTTTAATATAAACCGGCCTTTGGTCCGATTCCTGCCATACCAGAATTTCCTCCGTCTATTCGCTGACCCGAACTTCATCACCGCCTTCGTCAACTCCACTGAGTTTGTTCTTGTTGCAGTCCCCCTGGAAATACTGCTTGGCCTGGCCTTTGCAATCTATCTCCATCGGAAGGTCCGGTTTGAGTCACTATACGAAACGCTTTACTTTTTACCTTATATCGTCCCCATGGTTCCATCGGCCATCATCTGGAAGTGGATCTACGCTCCAGGAACCTATGGTCTTGCCAATTACCTCCTCGACCAGATGGGTTTTCCCCGGGTCGGGTGGATGAGTACGCCTCAAATCAGCCTTCTGGCGGTCATCGGAATTCACGTGTGGAAACAGCTCGGCTTTTTTGTCATTGTCTTCCTGGTAGGCCTGAAGAATATCCCTGCAAGTGTACGGGAGGCTGCGGTAGTGGACGGAGCGACTCCCTGGCAGTTGACCCGCCATGTAGATATCCCTTTGCTTAAGCCGGTTATCCTCTTTGGCGTGGTGATGGCAACCATCTGGGCATGGTCCGCCTTCACTGAGGTCTACATCATGTCCCAGGGAACAGATATATCCACCGGCGCGGAGATCCAGGTGATGGTCACCAGGATCTACGCCGAGGGGTTTTTGTACTTCAACATGGGATATGCCTCAGCTATCTCATTTGTTCTTTTCATCGTGTCTTTACTATTTGTTGCATTCCAGTTCCGGCTCTTCAGAGTGGAGTCGGTTTAGGAAGGAACAGGTTTATGGCAGAACTGCGATCACTGAAAACTCTATGGAATAGGGCTGGCCTATACCTCTTCCTTGGGTCTACCAGTTTCCTCATGGTAGTGCCCTTCGTCTGGGTCTTTCTCACCTCCTTTAAACAATCGACTGAAATCGTGACTGAGACCCCTCAACTCCTGCCCACAGTCTGGACGCTTGAAAACTACCTGAAGCTTCCCAAGGTGGCTCCGTTTGTACGCTTCTTCGTAAACAGCATTGTGGTGTCAGGCGTCTCAACCCTCTTCATCGCCTTGGGTTCTGCTGCCTGTGGTTATGTCTTTGCCAAGTACCGGTTCAAGGGCAGAGACTTCCTCTTCTCGCTGGTGATCTCCACAATCCTGATTCCTCTCCAGACCTATATTGTGCCCCTGTATCTCCTTACTTGGAAACTGGGCTGGATCAACTCGTACCAGGGTTTGATTTTTCCGTTAATCATTATGAGCTCTGGTATCTTCTTCCTCCGCCAGAACATTATGAGCATTCCGGATGAACTAATTGACGCAGCCCGTGTGGATGGGGCCTCAGAATGGAAGGTTTTTCTCAGCATCATCCTCCCCTTGAGCCTCTCGCCTATCGCTGCCATCTCTATCGTGAATTGGGTTTACACCTGGAGCCTCTTTATCTGGCCCCTGATTGTGGCAAACTCTGCTGATATGTTCACCATGGAGTTGGGACTGATGTATTTCCAGCGTGAGTATGCGGTGGATTATGGGGGTATCATGGCCGCATGCGTGATTACCCTTCTGCCGGTCTTGGGGGTCTTTTTGGCCTTCCGAACCCGCATCATCGAGGGGGTGGCCTTTACCGGGATGAAGCGCTGAGCACACCCTTTAACCCCGTAAATCATCCCGGCCTTACAGCCGGGACATTAAAGAAATTCTTGGTGTCGTGGTGTCGTATCTACACTATTCACTTAATACTTTCTTTAAACGATCAACTTTCCTGTCTAATTTCCTGTCTTCTTATATTTGACCTTCACCTTTGACCGTTCTGCGTTAGCCCCGGAAGGTTTGCTGAGGTTTGTCAATAATGTAGACGCGACACCTAGACTCACCTAGACTACCTATGTAATCATCAATACTCTATACATAATACCACCTCCATTTTATTAAAATCTCACACCTGATAACCCTGCCCTGTGGGTAGGGTTCTTTAACAGATTTTAAGCATATGAGTTCACCTTCTACTCATCACTTTTTACTATTATCAACGATTATGGGTTGAACCTCAGAAAGGATGAGGAATGTTCCGATCAACCTATTTATTGATAATGACCCTCCTGATTGCATTACCGACTTCATAGGTTTTATTTGTTCCCCCCATATCAGGAGTCTTAACCTTTCCCAAGGCTAGGGTTTTCATTACAGCCCTTTGTAAATCTAAGGCGGCCTGCTCTTCTCCAAGATGATCTAACATCATCCGAATTGATTCAACCGATGCAATGGGATTTACAATTGCTTTCCCGGTATACTTAGGGGCCGAGCCATGAATTGGTTCAAACATAGATGGGTAGATTTTTTCTGGATTGATGTTCCCCCCGGCTGCAAACCCCATCCCTCCCTGGAGCATGGATCCGAGATCTGTGATGATGTCTCCGAAGAGATTGGAGGCCACGATCACATCGAAGTATCCGGGATTCTTTACAAACCACATGGTCAAAGCATCTACCATCGCCATATCGGTCTTTATGTCCGGGTATTCTTTTGCCACTTTTTGATACACTGAGTCCCAAAAAACCATGGAATAGTTGAGTGCATTGGATTTGGTACAGTTAGTTACCATCCCAACAGGGGCTTTGTTGCCAAACTTTTTCCGCTTTCGGGCAAGCTCAAAAGCATAGCGAATCACTCTTTCACACCCTTTTTGGGTAAAAATACTTGTCTGAATAGCAAAGGCATCAGGACTTCCCAGTTTGAAAAAACCCCCTGTGGCTGAATATTCTCCTTCTGTATTTTCTCGGATTACCACCATATCGACAGTTTCAGGTGTTGCAGTTTTCACCGGCGATTCAACTCCAGGATAGAGTTTGATTGGCCGTAAATTTATGTATTGATCAAACCCCTTACGAATTGTTAGGAGCAGGGTTAGAGAGATGTGGTCAGGAACTTTATTGGCATCCCCAATACATCCTAAAAAAATGGCATCAAATTCTTGCAATATCTCCAGAGCATTGTGGGGCATCATCATCCCGTTCTTTAAATAATAGTCACACCCCCAGTTAAAATTTTCCATCTCGACATTGAATTCGTGTTTATCCGCGATGGCCCTTAGAATCTTGGTAGCTTCTGACGCCACCTCATTTCCAACACCATCTCCTGGTATGATTGCGATTCGATAAGAAGGCATATCATCTCCTTTGTTATTACCTGTATTGGCACCTTTTGAAAATCCTATTTTATAACCAACTCCAAAAGGTTAAAGTTGGTTTGGAAGGTTAAGTTGAGGGTCTTAGGGTTTAATAAAAATCTACCAATTTTGAACGAAAACATCAACAAGAATTATTTCCATATCTAATTACCCCATTGCATAACTTTATCTTACCGATTGCTGCTTGAGATGTTGTATCAAAGGGAGAGTTTCAAAAATCGCTCTTTCAGGGAGGAAGAGATGAAAATTGTGTGTGCAGATAAGTCGAGTAGCGCGGGGGAATTTCACCCCCACGCCCTCACGGAACCGGACGTGAACCTCTCGATTCATCCGGCTCTTATTGTCCAGCCGTTGTAATACGGCTTTGCCTTACTCATCGGCTCCTCCCATCTCTGGTTGACCAATCAATAAGGCTGAACAATATAACTCTTAACAAGTCAGCATTGGTGTCAGGTCTACACTCTTCACTCATAATTCCTTCCAGTGCAACAATTCCTCAAAGGCATTTACATTTCATCTTGTCAATAGTGTAGACCTGACACCATATCTTTCTTTTGTTGTTTTCTTCGTTTCATGTCATCTTTCCTTCGCACCGAACGACAAGGGTGAGGCGGCGAGCACTCACCTAACCATCACAGCGGGCTATTGACGCTCGCCTCCACCCGCTATTTATGAGGTATTGTTCTTTTCATTTTTGTTTATAGATCTTAAGTCTGCCGAAATTTCTTCGAGGTCTTCTTGTGTATGGTGCATCGTGGTTTTGGCTAAAGGATCTGAACATTTTTTCTTTTCGTTTTCCATTCGTTCAATGAGCATCCGGACCTTTCGATCAAGTCTATGTGCATCACTGGGATTTAGTGCGAATTGTTTTTGTGATTTTGTCGTTTTTGCGTGTTGAACTACTATATGGAGGACAAACAATGAGCCAAGTAACCAAATCAGGAGTGGCGTTGCTATGCGGATTAATGGTGTTAAATGGTACGGTATTTGTATGTTTATTGTATTCAGAAAGTCCGAAAGAAAGTATGAGATTATTCCTAATGTTGTGGACAATCCCGCTATCAGTCTTGACCACTTGGTTGGTAGCCAAAATTCTAAAATTTCATCCAAGTAATTCATCTTATTTATCTTCTCATAACGATAAAAATAAGGCGCGGGGGCACGGCCCCTGCAAGTAGCGACGGGCTATCACCCGTCGCCTTGATTGACTTGTTAGCCCGTTGGATCTCTGTCTTGGTTTATCTCAAAACGGTTTTTGCAGCAATTACATTCATATGTATGGGTATCTTCAGATACTGTACCGTCTTTTCTTACATATCCTTTCGACTTCATCTTGCTTCTAGGCACATTTTTTAGATTTGACTTGCAGACAGGACAAAATTTAATATCTGGCTGTGGACCGGGAAGATTCGCCATTGTAATCTCCTTTGTGTATACTGTGAGGCTAATGTGCGAATTCAAGGGCACGCCGCTTGCGGCGTGTCTCCTGGAACGAAAAGTTAGCCGCTGATAACCGTATATGCATCAATGGCCTCGCGTATTTTGTGCATTGGCACGACTATGGCAATGCCGGTGTTTACTCGTTCTGTAGATAAATGGTCAGCTAAATCTTGTCCGGAGTTGTCAATACTTGTAATTGGAATGTCATAGTGACCATGAATTAAGCCAAGTAGAAAGAAGATCGGCCCCCCTTGGGCGTGCTTAACCTGCTTATCTATGTATCGGACGACACCAAGGTTTAGAAATACTGGCGAACCGCTGAGTCCTCCAATAGAACGTGCTTCAATCAAATAAGCATCGATTAGGCCAAAGTCTCTTGTCGCAACTTTCTCCTCTGCCATTGCTGCGAGATTCCCCACGCGAACAATTGGAATGTTTTTCCGATTTCCGTGATGATGGCGAAACAACCCCACGACGAAAACTTCGTCTCCCAATCCCACAGCATTTTCCTGAATAACTTCATCGGTCACACACAGAGATAGGGGAAAAACCAGGTGATCCAATTCCGCGGAAATCCCTGCCCTGAGTAAAGCCACATCTGCGCTGGGGTCGGTTGGATGGAACTGCCAATCGGTACTTTGACATTGCAGCCAAATGGAATCGCCTGAAGTGGTGTTGGCACGGACGTAGATTTCACTGAGACCAAGATTGCGAATTCCATTAATGATGTGTTTGGCCGTTACAAGAAAAACATCGGAGGCCTTGCCATCTCCGCTGTCCTTTCCCAAAAAGAATGCGGACCCTGCAAGGCGTATTTCCCCATTGGCTACTCTGTAGCCGACAAAAACAACACATTTACGGACGTCATCAGGAACAATCATAAGCTTCTAGTGTGGCTAACGCCTGAGATAAGGCGCGGGGGCAACCACCCTTGCTAAAAGGCGACGGGGCTATTCCCCGTCGCCTTGATTGAATTGTTATACCTCAGTTCTTTTTGTTTAATACATGCCTTTCATAAAAGGAGAGCATCATATTTCTGAATTTCTTTAATCCTTGATCACTCAAGGTAGTTTTGAATTGTGTGTCTTGATCGGGGCAGGATATTGTGAGATTTTTTGTTGGGTCCGCCTTGCCACAAGGATATAAGCTAATTTTGATATATAAGGTTTCGCCTTGCCCATTTTTGGAGACTTTCGCCATATCGACTCCTCCTTTATATCTGGGTATAACGCTGCGGCTCACCGGGAGCCAGATTTGTTGGCGATCCGGTGGAGCCGATTGTTAGGCCAGATCCTACAAAGTCACTTCCCTTTGCCCCCTGACAGAGCCGCCCCGACGACCACACCAACGACCCCGCCGATCGCGACGGCCAAAATCGTTGGTAGTGACAGAACCGGCTGCAGCTTGCCTGAGATCATACTGACGAGCAACCAACCTACCACCGCCCCAATTGTGAAGAATTTGTTCATAATGATCTCCTTAAGGTTACTTGAACTCCATGCTGTTGAAGGCTATGTCAAAAAATTCCTTGTTTGCCGCGTCGAACCGATCCACCGAAGTCGAGCAGGTAAACCCAAATGTATTGCCGTTGTGTACAAAAATTATCTGACGCAACTTTTTTGGGGGTGTCAGCTTCAAAAGATGCAGATGCTCAATTGCTGCCTTATCCTGCTTTTTGCCAATCTTGATCTCCTTTACGGAAATCTTCTGGTATTGGGGGATGGCGGCGGCATGCGGGCTGCTCTCGAACATTTTAAGTATTTCTGCTGTAGTTGGGCTTTCACCTTCCGTAATCTTTACGTTGATTCTTTCGGTGGGAATCACCGAACTGACTATCCATATAGGGGTGTCAGCCTTGATTCTCGCTGCCATCGGGCCAGGGTTATCAGCGGTATAAACATTCACGTTCTCCGGAACATTGAAACTAATACCGAACTTCTTGCTTTGGAAAGGCTTTCCGCCTGTAGTTGCTGCTTGCTCGTCTGACTTTTTAAACCGCGAGTCTACCTCTTGCTTGAGCTTCTTAAGCTCCTGATTCCCTGGAGCGAGCGCCAGTCCTTCACGAACGTACTCAAGCGCAAGGTCGGCTCGACCGGCTTCGAGCATTAGGCGACCAAGCCGCAGCTTCTTCGCGACAAGATGGTCTAGGCTCTCCTTATCGCCAGTTTCCTTGAGGATTGGTTCATACGTCTCTAGGCTTTTTAGGACTAATGGTAGGTAATGCTCGTACTTCGTCGGTGGAGCGCCGTATGCAATGTTGTGGTCAACCTTTCCGATCAGGAAGTCGATATACAGAAAGCGCTGTCCTCTGAATTCAAACGAGCGCCGCACGGCCTCGCGGCCATGAAAATCGAACTTTTCAATCTTCATGGTCACTCCGAGGCGTTTCTCCGTACTGCGGCAGAACTCGAGAAGTTCGTCTATGGTGCTGAAATCAACCGCGTTTACCAGAACCCTTAAGTCAATGTTCCCATCTGGGGATAGAAACGCAACCTTGCCGCGAACATCGTCTGGGTACTCCTGTATCCGCCATCCTGCTGGTGGAACGACCGTAAAGTAACCTTTCGGATCGTTGTACCGCTTGTCTGCCAGCTCGACTCTTGGGCTCTGCGCCCAGCAGACTGAAGCCAAGCATACAATCGCAGAGAGAGTGAGGATTGCTTTCGTGAGTGTTCTTTTCATCGTTTTCATTTCTGGTCTGTCCTTTCTGCTGGCGTCAGCCTTGCGAAGATGCGTTTCACATTCTTGCGAGCCTCCTCTGAGGAGGAATAGCACTCATCGCGCGTAAAGAATACTTCGTAGGCCTTGAAGCCCGGCTTATGAACTAGAACGCCGAGCCTAGTGTCTCCCACACCTGGAGCACCGAATGCGAAGTGCATCGTCCTCTTTCCTGTAGGGGTCGTTCCAAGCGACCCCGGACTGAACACTCCACCAGAAAGCTTGTTGTCGATCAACGCCTCGACACTGGCTCCTGGTGGATCCGATTCAACATCTACGGTGACGTATCGCTTGCCGAGCTCTGAGCAGCCGAATGACGTTAGAAGTAGTGCGCATGCGATGCCGACCGCACTGATCCAAACGGTTTGTTTTGCGATTCTCTGCATGACATACTCCTTTCTATGGCCTAACTTAGAAATCAGCGGCGGCTGCAAGACGTCCGCTGAATTGCGTTGTTATCTGCTTCTACAGGTACATGGGTCACTTTAAGCGCCTGAACAAAGGATTATCATTTACCGATTACCAATCATGTGAGCAATTCCTCGCATACTTCTCCTCGAACTAATCTCCATTCATCCCTGACGACTTCTCGAAGCCAGCCAATGCTTAACCACATTTCGAAATCGATCATGGCGGAGATCCAATGATAAGCTCTTCAACCATTGCACTTGAGGACCGGAAAACACTAACAGCGGCCAATCAGAACAGAGTAAAAAATGGAGCCATGTAGCATCATAGGGAAACGTGAACCCAAAGGTCAGCGCCTCGTTTCCCTCAGGGATGAAGAAATCCATAGCAACGATAAGTTGATCAGTATCGACAACGCGTGGAAGGTTATCTGAATGGAAAATCCAATACTGGACATCCCTCCCCGCCATTTTTTTTATATTGGTAATTTCATGGGCCGTCACAAGAACAGGCATGCTACCTTGAAATGCATCTTGACTTAAAGGCGTGCGGTCTTGGGCAAGAACAACCTTATCAAGCCCATTTTGGGAATCCTGCTTTCGGGAAAGATAACTCAGCCTGCTTATCAGGTGGATGCTTTTGAACAGCCGGATGAACACGCTTTTTTCTATTTGTATTTGCTCCTCCATACTCCCTCCTTTCCCGCCTCTATTGAGCAGATAACGCCAGAATTAAGGCGTGGCTATCAGCCATCGCCTTGAATGCCTTGTTGTACGCTGCTTTATTCATATTGTTTCATTCGATGATTGCGTCCTTGATTTAATAGAAGCGTCCCATTTCCCTATTTCCTTCTTAATTACCAATAGAGCATTTTAATTACTTATAGAGCAGTTCAACTAACCAGAATGACTCATAATACCAATCTCCACTTTTTTCCTTAAGAACTTCTGGGACAAGATCGTATCTTTTAACTTTATAGCTATTTACAAAACGGTTCACTATTTCCTCAGCTCCGGAAGAAGGATCTTTATAACCTGAAACGTCTTTCATAATAGTCAGAGCAAAAGTTACGGCTGCTTTTTCATCAGCAGGCTTGCCGTACATATCCATACACATTTTTTCAAGAAAGGAATGTTTTATAGCAACAGTTGCCCCGACACCCGGAGTTATTGCGTACATGGCGTCACGACCAAATGGTTTGAAATCCAATTTTCTTCTCGGCATTTCTTCTTTGAGCAGTTTATCAATATAATTATGCATCTTACGGCTCTCCTCCACTATCTTGTTCAGGTCACCGTTCCTCTTAAAGTCATCTGAACAGATTATCACTCTACATTCAACCCCAGTCTTCGGATGTTTAACTTTAACATGTTTTATTCTCATTGGATCATATTCTGGTGAATGAACCAGTACCATAGCAACTGCTTCCATTTGTTCGCGCTTTTTGCTATCCACTTCCTTCGCTATTTCTTCCATTTCCGCCCATAAACCTCTTAATTCTATTTCAGGAGAGCTAAAAGTTCGTATTCTGGCCCCTCCTGCTGCATCGATTAAAACATTAAACCGACACTGCTCAATAAGTTCATTGGCCTCTTCTAAAGACAGCGGTGGTCCCGCCGAGCTTATCATAATAAGCAGTGGTTTTCGGAGGATCGTATTATTGGGTTTGTCTTTTTTAACCTTCTTCTCTTTAAACAGTTTGTCAAAGATTCCCATTTTCGATATCCTTTTCCCTGCCCGGAGTGAGCAGATATCGTTCTCGGTTATAGACGACCATGCCGCCTTTTCTTATTTATCATTTTTATCTTCGTACAACGATTTGCATAACCTGCGCGGACAGTCAACTATGCTCGAGACCTGACGCGGCTATTCCGCGTCAGGTTGATGTAGTTGTTATGCAGACTTTTCCCCTTTTGATTTCCATCTTTCTACCAACTCAGTCAATTTTGTATCATCATGGGTTTTAAGATGCGAGAGTAATCTTAGTTCATACAGTACCTGGCTAACAATTGAAGAAACCACAAATATAATGAATAGCAACCAGAGAATAAACTTCTTTTCAGGGCATGGATTATCAACATGAAACGAGTAGTAAATGGATCCAACCAACGTAATTACCGAAGATATACACAGCATATGAATTGATGGAAGCCATCTCTTGTAGTTACCTTTAAAATCATCTAAGTTGTTGCTTTGATACAGCTGCCATAAATCACTAGCGTATACCCAGCATTTAATACTGTACTTTTTCTTTATATAGCTTCTCGCATTAGGAAATAAATCCAAACATCGGACAAATAATGGGTAAACAAGTGTTCGAAAACAAAAATAGAGCATTGTACCTATCGAGAGTAAAGCTAAAATCAAAAATGGAATACTGTCCTGACCCATATTGAAAGGCAACTTGTCCTCAGAAACAAATGAGAAAATGAAATAAAACCAAAACCCTGTCACTAAAAATCGGAATATATCTTCTATGGCGAAGTTTTTTATTTCCATTTAGTCGTCCCCAATTGGTTTATTTTAACTGGCATAACGATAAGGGTGAGGCGGCGGGCACTCACCTTAAAATGAGGCAGAGCTATTCACGCTCGCCTCGACCTGCTGGTTCGGCTCAGCCATCGTCTTCATCTGAAGAACGAAGCACATCCATAGCTCCGTGAATGACGGCTAGAACGTCAATCTGGTCCGGCATAATGTGGTAGATGATACGGTAGGGCCCTTCGATTACTTCTCGAATCTGGTCAACATCATATTCGGGGACTCTGCGGCCTGAGAAAGGGAATTTGGCAATTTGTTGAGATCTGCGGGTAAGTCGATCCACCATGCGCTTGGCATATTCGGACGAATCCTGAGCAATGTAAGCATAGATGGCGTCAAGATGTCCTTCCGCTGTATCGGTCCAGTGGACTCTCATTCCGGTAAACCGTACTTGGCCCGGACCTCTTTGACGTCCTTGGTCCGACCTGCTTTGCTGTCAGCCAACCCACGCTCAACCGCCTCCCGGACGTAAATCTCGCGCATGAGATCATCCCAGGTAGCGTTTGGTGGCATCCGATCAATGATCTTGTGAGCTTCGTCCTTTTCCATAATTGTCGACATGACATTCTCCTTTTCTTCCTCGTCCTACAATACCACTAAACCGATCGGATTTCAATTTATCCGAAGCCGAACCATTGATTAACTTGACATTTTGCCCTGATAATGCAATAGTAGCTGGGTTTTCGGGCAGTTTTGCCCGATGCCCGTTATCAGCAATCTCGGGGTATCATTATGGGAGTCTTATATGCCTGACTCGACAAAAAGTCAACAGCCAAAACTCCTCGATCAAGTCCGACAGGTACTCCGTCTGCACCACTACTCCAT
>Ga0315312_1000368_pt1 | contig 59071 bp, 62 predicted proteins | sample TDP7_MG_FD_203629 | JGI IMG/M metagenome (GOLD analysis project Ga0315312, IMG submission 203629) | Freshwater sediment microbial communities from Lake Towuti, South Sulawesi, Indonesia - TDP7 | ecosystem: Environmental > Aquatic > Freshwater > Lake > Sediment | place: Indonesia: South Sulawesi... | reverse complement strand
CCCAATAGAGTGGTATACTTTTACTTTGCAATTCATCCAAATAGCACCTGAGAAGTTAATTTTCCATCTTCAGGTGGTATACTTTTACTTTGCAACCCTGGTACAATTTTACATTGCAATTGACAATCCCATTTGGTAAGATTCTGCCTGAAAGGAGGTGAGATTGTTGTAAAAATTAAATAGGGAGGAAAAATGAGAAAAATTTTATTATTGGGAATTGCTTTTCTGTTGTTATCAGCGACGGCTAATGCACAGATTAGAGGTGGTTTTAAGATTGGCGGAAATCTCAACTTCCCGAAGTGGGAGCCAGTGCCAATAGGCGATTTAAGCTCTGGTATGTCTTTTAATTTTGGTGGGGTGTTAGATTTCGGCATTTCTAAAAATTTTGGAATTGAGGTTAATCTCCTTTACAACAATCACCGAACGAATTGGGATTATAGCGCGTTCGACCCTTACTATGGGGTTATCGTTGACGCTGACGCTACTTATTCTTTACATAGCCTTTCTTTGCCTATATTAGCAAAAGTCAAATTCCCATCGAAAGAGGCAACTCCATTTTTAGGAATAGGGCCAGAAGTGGGCTTTAATCTATCCCATAAGGCAAAAATTAAAATAAGCACGAATGGATTAACCGATGAGACAACGGTTGATGTGGGAGATAGCACAGGAACGATAAATTTTGCGATTACTTTGTGTGGTGGAGTAGATATTAACTTACCCGGGGTAATATTAAGCCCAGAGTTGAGGTTCAGTTTAGGATTGGCAGATATAGACAGCAGCGAGATAGGCACTGCCAAAAATAGTCAAATAGCCTTTTTCTTTGGTGTGAAATTTTAGCAGCAGTAAAGAAAGGGAATAAAAAACGACTAATACAAAAAATTCACTAACTCAGGAAGATAAAAAACTTATAAAACGATATAGATGGGCTAAGTTTCTTTTTTCATTAGCCGAACTTGTTCTGCTTCTCGTCGTATTTCCTTGGGTCTTAAAAATTTCCCGGGCAGATTATATTCCTTGCTGGCAATTTATCGTTGCTGCATGGTTGGGATTTTTGTTTGCCAATTTTAGAAGTATTTTAAAACTTGCAGATATTTGGAAACGGAAAAGAATAACAACTATTGGGAGATTGGTCCTAGTATATTTTCCAAATTACCTTATAACATTAGTTGCTATATGTCTTATAGGAAGTTATCTTTTTTTCGTTAGATGGGGATTCCCCCAAAGTGTATGTTGGTATATTCTCTTTTGTCTGGGTTTTGCAGTTGATGGTATTTTTGAGTTTATAACTGACCCAATTAGCTCGATTCAAAAACTGAAAAACCTTCTTCAATAAGGTAATTTCTTTACTGCCACTTCCAGATGCTCCATTGACAAATGCGGGTAAGCATCAAAGAAGAGGTCACCCCGCTTTTTAGTTTATCAACATAAACCAAGAACTTCTGTTATTTTAAATTAGACGAAACTTATTGAGAAGGAGGCACGTCGCCTAACAGTGTGTTTGCGGTTGCTTCTTGGGGGAAGAAAATGAACGAGGATATAGTGTATGGTGAATTTGGGAAACGGGTAGATTGTGAATTCAGCGGTGAGCTTGTCGATGGTTGGAGATTATTCAATGCCCTTTTGTGTTTGGATGTCAATCTGTTGATTGGATATGCTATTTATGTACTTTCAAAAGCCGGTTATTCACGTGTAAATTTGAGATTCGAACAAGCAGTGGTCGATAAGTTTGAGTTATTGTGTCGTGCTCTGAGTGAACAAAGTAAAACTCCCCAGAAAAGGGAAGAATGGATAGATTTCCTTCTCAATGAAGATATAGTTGATACCATGGTAAATATATTTGGCAACAAAGAGCCGCCAGAAGAATTCTTGGAGAGCAAAAAGGACAGCTTCCGTTTGGGCATTCTTCCAGTTTCTTACCATCTAGACCCTCATCTTGAGGTCTTTGGCGGGGAAAGAGCAGCCGAATGGAGACGAAAGAAAATTTACTCTTACCAACTGGGTGGTCGCACGGGTCCCAAATTTACCTATGAAACCGGTTGTAAAGACGCTTTTTTGATAATTGACGACCGAATAATTGAAAAGAATCCTGAAAGTTTTCCGAGGCAAAAAGAAATTGCCAGAAAACTCGCTAAGAGAGACATTTATCTCTCTCCTCGAGAAGTAGCAGAGCGTTATATACCGAATAGAAGTGAACGCAAGAAGATTAATTGTGAGTGGAGAGAAATCCGAGAAAAGGCTATAATAGAACTCACCATGGATGCCCCAAATGTTCGTTTATTCCTGCTGAGGTCTATGAAGGAACAGGAAGTCATTGATTTGCAGAGAATGGTAATTGAGGCCAGTCTCAAGGTTCGGTCACGTAAATATAAGGATGCAATTAGGGACGGTGGAGAGATTTGCGAGAGATTATTCAAATTATTATATAGGAAGCAATATAGAGGTGGGAAGTTTTGGGAACGTGACAAGGATTTATTAGAAAAAGACTTTGGTAACCAGATTGTTACGGATTTCACGACAGTTATGAACTTGCGGAATAAATTCTCTCATGCCAGTAAAAAAAAGCCAAATAGGGAAGATGCCTATGAGGTTATCGACAGAGTAGAATTAATTGTCCGGCGCTTCCTTATTAAGAGTGAAGTCAAGGGGTGATTCTTTAATTACGCTTGGTCTAGGGAAAACTAATGTTTGGTTCCTTGTTTAAAAAGGCTCGCTCTCTTGAACGCTACCAAGAGTGAGGGCCCATTTGGAATCGTAAACGAAGTATTTCCGTTATTTTAAGTTAGCCGGAATTTCCAGGAGTAGATAAATGGATATTGAAGAAAGAAAACAAACAGAAGGGTATTTCGAACAATATTGGCGTTATGCATCAGCTTTAAGAAATTGGTGGGATAAAGCAACAGAATTGTTTTGGATAGACATTTCAGTCGATGTAATTACTTTTTGCTCATTTTTTCTTGCTACATATAAACTCATTATTGCTTTAGGTCGCTTTGGGTAACAGTGAATAAGAGAGAAAGGTCGCCCCGCTTTTTCTGTTTATGCGGAGATTTTGACACAAAGGAGAAAGGAAACAAAAGCGGGAAAAATAGTAATCTATGGCACACCAGGTTTAGATGAAAGGACACAATACCAAATGACTGATGAAGAACACGCTAAATATTTAAGACTTCAAGAAGTCGTGGAGCAATTGCAGTTATTAAAGAAATTATTACAATGGGAGTTCGTGAACAAAATCCGAAGCATAAACGACAAGAGAACTTATATTTTGACAATAAGAGAATCTTTTAACAACATGGTGTATGCATACAGCAATTTTGCATATAATCTGTTAGAAATCTTTTTGCCAAGGAAGTTTGCGAGAGAAGAGGCTAATAAAATATACTTAATTCCCGAAATAAGGAAGATAATAGAACCTGGCAAAGGAATTAGGCAATTAGATGTCCATATAAGTAGCAAAAACAGATATGATAAGTGGATATATTTTGGCACTGCAATGGGTGCAGACTATAGCACTAAGTCAAATTTCCTTAAAAGAGCGAGAAAAGAATGTATTGACGAGACGGATAATGTATATCACAGGATCATTGACTTTAGTAAGAATATTTTAAAGAAAATTGATAAAAAGATAAGGAAAAGACACTAGTTTTCTTTGTGCAAGGTGTCAGGAAGAATATTGAAAAGATTTAGATGTCAAACCTGTGTAACGTTAGATACGATAAGTGTAAACTAAGTGAGATGTCCGGGTGTTAAGTTAACGATGATAATATGTTTTTAAAACCGTCTTATCAAGTGAGGCGGTTTTTTTATTGCATTCTAAGGGTGTTTTTGCTATATTAAAATTAAGAGAAGTACAAATCATAATAGGACGAATGGGTATGAAAAAGCCAAATTCCTGCGACGAGAAATTAAAACATCAACGATAAAAATATCCACCATTATGCATCAAAGGTTACTAATCTGTGCCTCTGATGGAGACTTTTTGACACCACTTTTCTGAATATTTCATAAAAAGAAAAGAACTCCACAAATGAAAATAGCGAAAGGGAAAGAATAGATGACTAATGCAGGCAAAGATGCTTTGGTTTCTCTGATTGATAAGAATGAGGGACAATTTCTAGAATTTAAGAGTATTTGGGACCGTTCGACGCTAACTCCCAGGAAAAGAGACCCGCGGGAAGTGGCATCGGATGTTGCTGGAACTCTTGATGCTATGGCTAACGCTGATGGCGGAACTGTTTTGCTAGGAGTAGAAGACTATAAGGACATAACTGGAGTCGATTACTCTGAAGATGTAATAAACAATTTTTCTTCTATTTCTCAGCGTCACTTTAGGCACCCGGTATCTGTTCGTTTTGAACGAATCTTATTTAACACCAAATTAGTATTGAAATTTGATGTTGATGCTTCACCGGTTCCTATTCAATTAGTTGATGGGCGTTATTTGTTTCGTATTGGAGAACACGATATTCCTTACCCCGCGGAGGACATAGCCAAGCTTAAGAACGCCAAGATAAAAGCTTTTTATGAACGTGAATTTGTTTACGGTGCTACTGTTGCTGATTTGGATGATACTTTGATTAAGGATTTTCTTTCCCGTATAGGAGAAAATAGAGAAGGTGTAGATGTATTACATCGACCTTACAGGTTGATTGACTTCCAGAATGGCTCGGTAAGAGTGACGAGGATGGCCTTATTGCTTTTTGGCAAAGACTCTCTTAAATGGCATCCTCGTTGCGATATAGATTTTATGAAGTACGAAGGAACAAAGCGAAAAACTGGGGCTGAACTAAATATAATTAAGCGAATTAGAATACAAGCGCCGCTCATTGAACTGGTGGATAAGGCTTTTCAGACTATTAAGGCACATATCAAAGAGCGAGTTATCTTGCACGACCTCTTTTTCAGGGAGAAGTTTGAATATCCTACTTTTGCTTGGCAGGAAGCTCTAATTAATGCAATAGCTCACCGAGATTACAGTTTGGAAGGGATTTCCATCGAGGTAGAAATGTTTGATGACCGGTTAGAAATAAAAAGTCCTGGTAAGCTTCCTGAGCCGGTTTCCATATCGCGTTTGCTCAAAAGAGAACCGACGCATTTTTCAAGGAATCCCTTGTTGGTAAGAGTATTTACTGATTTGGGGTACATGAGAGAAAAGGGAGAGGGGATTCCAAGAATATTTGATGAAATGGAGAAAAATTATCTCCAGCCACCAGAGCTAAAGGAGGATGCTTTTAGCTTCTGTGTGATTTTGAAAAATATTCCAATTTATGACCAGGAAACTCAGAGGTGGTTAGAGAATTATAGAAAATATCCTTTGAATATGCGTCAGCGACAGGCCTTAGCTTACGCTTATGCCCATGGGATGCGTCTCAGTATTCAAGTATATCGGAAATTATGTAAAGTAGATAGGGATTTAGCATATCAAGAAATGAGAGAATTATTAAGATTGGGAATTGTGAGGCCTATTAGGAAGAAGAGGACAAGGTCTTATGTCCTTGTCGATTTAAAGGCTAAGAAGTTAATACGGGAAGACTTGTTGGATTTGGCTAAGATAATAGAGAGAAAAGGGTATATTAGAAACGAAGACGCGAGGAAAATCTTTAGATGTTCGAGACCAACTGCTATAAGAAAACTTAAGGAACTGATAAAGGAAGGTTTCTTGGAGCAGGAAGGAAAGAAGGGTAGGGGAGTAAAATATAGGCCTACCTCAGCCTTCACAAAGGCAACAGAAATGACTCATTAAAACTTTGGGTGAGTCATTCTTAAATGATTCATTTTTGTCTAGGTTAATTTTTGTACTGTATAATACTAGTTAGAATATTATATCTCCTCATAAATAATAAGTTTGGGTTTTCACAAGCGATTAACATTAGACCGACATTTTATTATACTTCTCCCAAAGTTCTTGACACTATCCATTGGCGGAACGGTTGTTGACAGAGAGGCATAAATGTGATATAAATAGCATATCTGATAGGGTTAAATTATTAGAATTTTGGTTCGTAGGTAATTTAGGCTATTAGTAAAAAACTACCCCAGTGCTGAAGGGGTGGGTTTGTTAGACCCAAAAACTTTGATGGTAAAAACAGCGCATCGACGGTAAACATATTGACTTTTGTTTATCAACATACGCCATTGTGTGTCTCGGATGGACACAATTTGGACACAAGAGGCTTTTGCTGAAAATAGGGAGTTTGGGAATTAGATAGGGAATATATAGCTTTTTCTAAACGGAGAGGTACCCAAGTGGCTGAAGGGGCGGGTTTGCTAAACCTGTAGTCCCGAGAATTCGGGAGCGTGAGTTCGAATCTCACCCTCTCCGTTGGATTCACAGGAGGGGTCGCTGGAGCGACGAATAAGGAGCTCCGGGTAGCGACGGGCGCGAGATGGTGAGCGCCCGGGGGTCCGAAGGACCGAAGCCTGCGAACGTCGACCTCATGGGAGGAAGAGCACCGGAGGTGCGGAAGAGAGCAGGCAGCCGCGGGGGGAAATCAGGAGTTTGCCCTTTTTTCTGACCAAGGAAGTTTGGGGAAGAAAAGTTCAGTTGGGAGAAAGAAGTTAAGAAAATGGAAAAAAGGCCTTGACAAATACCGGGAATTTGTTTATAATTAAGTTTTTGGGGAGCCGAAAATCTCATAAAGGTCGAAGACAGTAGGTCTCCGCTACGGCGGGTTAAATGCTGCCTACCGAGATCAGATAAGTGCAAAAAAACTTCTCTGTCTTGGGGAAGTTTTTTTTGTCTTGAAAAGCCAAATTTTCTATTTATTTCTTTCAGGTTTGGGGGGAGAAATGGCGCGGAAGGAGAAGGAAGCTTTCGTAAACGATCTTACGGATAGACTGAAGAAGAATAATAACTTTATCCTGGCCGATTATAAGGGATTGAATGTGGAGGAAATGACCGATTTGAGACGCAAGATGAACCAAATGGGCTGCGAGTTCAGAGTGGTAAAGAATACTCTGGCACGGTTGGCTATGAAGAACCTCAATTTGGAGAGTTTGATAGAATACCTTCGAGGACCTACGGCCATCGCCTTGGAAAAAACGGATATCGTTGCTGCGACAAGAGCTATTGTGGACTTTTCTCATGACCACCAGAATCTAAAAATTAAGGCAGGTTTTTTAGAAGGGCAGGTTGTACTTCCTCAGCAAGTGGAATCTTTGGCTAAGTTGCCAGCGAAAGAAGTGCTGGTCGCTCGACTATGCCAGATTCTTCAGCGACCTATTTCCGGGTTCTATGGAGTGGTTCTGGGATTGATCAGGGACTTCATTTTTATTTTGGATATGATTAGAAAGAAAAAATCAGAGGGTTGATCCGTAAAGGAGGAATAGGAGATGACGACGGGAAAAAAGAAGGATGAGATTATTCAGACAATTGAAAAGATGAGTGTGCTTGAATTGTCTGAGCTGGTAAAGGCTCTAGAAGAAAGGTTTGGAGTTAGTGCTGCCGCTGTCGCTCCAGTGGCGGTAGCGGCTGGACCTGCGCGGGAAGTTTCCCCGACTGAGGAAAAGACCGAATTTAGTGTCATCCTGACGAAACCTGGGGAGAAGAAGATCCAGGTAATAAAGGTCGTACGTGAGCTTACCGGTCTGGGCTTGAAAGAAGCAAAAGACCTGGTTGATAGCACGCCGAAGCCGGTGAAAGAAGGAATAGACAAGGCTACGGCAGAAGAAATCAAGAATAAGTTGAAGGAGATTGGAGCGGAAGTCGAAATTAAATAAGAGTGGAAACATCTCTGGAATTGTTGACAAAGATAGCCTTTTTGCAGTAGAATCAAAAAATTTGGGTTAGCAAGCGAGGAGGTTGGTCCATTTGGTAAAGAAAATAGATTTCGCGCGAATTCCCTCAATTATGAGTATTCCCAATCTCATTGAGGTACAGAAAAATTCTTTTGAAGAATTCTTACAGAGGGACGTGCCGCCAGAAAAAAGGAAGAGGCAAGGTCTCCAGGCGGCTTTCTTGGATATTTTTCCTATCGAGAACGTCGATCAAACGATGAGGTTGGAATTTGAATGGGAAGACAAAGGACGTAAGGGTGGGGGGTACATCCTTGAAGAACCTAAATATGATAAGATGGAAGCGATAAACAAAGATACGACGTATTCAATACCACTAAAGATAAGAGTGAGGTTAGTCATTAAGAAGGGGACCAGGAAAAAGCCAATTATTAAAGAGCAATCAGTTTATCTGTGCAATCTTCCTTGTATGACCGATATGGGAACTTTCATCATTAATGGTGCCGAACGCGTCGTGGTTAATCAGTTGCACCGGTCCCCTGGAGTCATATTTGAAGAAGATCAGGAGCCGGGGACCAAGAAGATAAAGATCTCGTCTTACGGGAAAAGGCTCTATGTGGCTAGTATCATACCCTATAGGGGAGCCTGGGTGGAGTTTGAATTCGATAGTAATAATGCACTTTTTGTTAAGATTGATAAAAAGAGAAAATTTCCGGCAACAGAACTCTTGAAGGCATTACGCCTGGAAACTAATGAGCAGATTTTGCACGTATTCTATGACACGGAGATGATCCAACTGAAAACCGTTAACTCAGATGATGTGCAAAAAAGTATTTCAGCCTTATCGGGGAGGATTCTCGCTTCTGATGTAGTAGATGAAAAGACCGGAGAGATACTGGTAGAGGCTAACGAGCAGGTTGGTCCGGAGTTAGCAAGGAAAATTATTAGTTCAGGGGTGGGTAAAGTTGAGGTCTTGAAACTCGATCCAACTGTCAATGATATAACTATCCACGAAACATTGAAAAGGGACAGAATGAAATCGCAAGCCCAGGCCATCCTGGACATATTTCGTAGGTTGCGCGCGCAGGAATATATTACGGAAGAATCGGCAGTAACATTTTTTGATACGCTTTTGTTCAAGACGAAAAAATACGACTTATCTAAAGTAGGACGTTACAAAGTAAATAGAAAACTGTCTCTTGTGCTGCAGAAGATGGTGGCTGAATTGCCTCGGCATGTACAGGAGAGTATTTGCGGAAGTAATTACTATTTTGGAACAAAGGACAGCAAGAAATTGGAAATACCCCTGGAGACAAAGCGGACTCTATGCTTACAGGACATTTTGGCGACAATGAAGTACCTTATAAACTTGAACAATGGAACTGGTGGGGAAGTGGACGATATTGATCATCTTGGTAATCGTCGTGTCCGTTCCGTGGGTGAGCTTTTGGAGAACCAGATAAGAATAGGACTTTCCCATATGGCCCGTCTGGTTAGGGAAAGAATGAATATGCAAAGTAATGAAGCGATAACTCCGCGGGATATAATTAATACTGCTCCAGTTGTAGGAGTTATTCGGAAATTTTTTGGCACAAGCCAGCTATCACAATTCATGGATCAGACAAATCCTCTTGCAGAGCTTACCCATAAGAGAAGGCTCTCTGCGTTGGGTCCTGGTGGACTGAATCGCAAAAGGGCCGGTTTTGAAGTGCGTGATGTTCACCATTCTCATTACGGGCGGATATGCCCCATTGAGACCCCGGAGGGCCCAAACATAGGTTTGATTACTAGTTTATCGCTTTACGCGCGGACCAATAAGTACGGGCTTATTGAGACGCCTTACCGAAAAGTAGTCAAGGGAAGAGTGACTGACCAGATTGAGTATCTCACTGCTGACCAAGAGGATGAGTGTGTAATTGCTCAGGCAAATACTCCCATAGATGAGGAAGGCAAATTTAAAGAAGATCTTGTAGCCACGCGTTGTCGGGGTGATTTTTCTTTTGTTTCCCCCCGGGAGATAGATTTTATGGACATCTCGCCCAAACAGCTTGTGGGTGCCTCGGCCGGTTTGATTCCTTTTCTCGAGCACGACGACGCTAATCGTGCCTTAATGGGTTCAAATATGCAGAGGCAGGCGGTTCCTCTCCTCACCTGCGAGCAACCCCTGGTTGTTACGGGGATTGAGGAAGCCATAGCGCGTGATTCCGGGGTGGTGGTGACTGCCCGTCGGCCGGGTCGGGTGGAGAGCGTGAGTGCGGATCAAGTTATAATCTGGTGTGGCGAAGAAGGTAAGAGCGAAGAGGGACCTGTTGACATCTATTATCTCAAGAAGTACAAACGGAGTAATCAGGATACATGTATGAACCAAGTACCCATTGTTAAGGTCGGCGACCATGTCCGGAAGGGCCAAGTAATCGCCGACGGCCCGGCTACCTGTAACGGCGAACTTGCTCTGGGCAGAAATGTTTTGGTGGCTTTCATATCATGGGGTGGATACAATTTTGAAGATGCGATACTAATTAGCGAAAGGTTGGTCAGAGACGACATTTTTACTTCAATTCATGTTCAAGAATTTGAAGTCGATGCCCGAGATTTGACAATAGGTTCGGAGGAGATAACTCGAGATATTCCTAACGTGGGGGAAGACGCATTAAAGAACCTGGACGAGAATGGTATAGTCCATATTGGAGCTTATGTGTATCCTGGGGATATCCTTGTGGGCAAGGTTACTCCCAAAGGCGAAACCAGAGCTACTCCTGAGGAGAGGTTGCTCCGGGTGATTTTTGGCAAGAAAGCCGAAGAAGTTCAGGATGCTTCCTTGAGGGTTCCTCCAGGCGTGGAAGGTAAGGTACTGGATGTGCAAATGTTCACCCGTAAGGGCAAGATTTCAAAGGAGAGAGAAACGAAGATTCTAAAGGAGATTGAACAGAAATATAATAAATTGATTTCCAGTCTGAAGCAAAAGAGAAAGAAGATAGTCGCCAGTGGCAAGAAGTTGACTAAGGAAGAAATAGACCGAATTGATAGTTTGACTGAATTCCAGATTGAAGAACTAAAGAAAAATAAGAGAAAAATGCAGGAGAGTCTCCGTCAAGGGGATGACCTGCCGGTTACGGTTAATAAAGTGGTGAAAGTTTTCATCGTAAGTAAGAGGAAGGTCTCGGCAGGTGACAAGTTAGCGGGCCGGCATGGGAATAAAGGTGTTGTGTCGCGTATACTACCTGTTGAGGATATGCCCTATTTACCGGATGGGACTCCACTAGATGTAGTGTTGAACCCATTGAGTATTCCTTCCCGTATGAACGTAGGACAGATCCTGGAGGCAATGCTCGGCTGGGCCGCCCAGGAGTTGGACGCGCAGATGGTTTCTCCCATTTTCGATGGAGCAAAGGAAAGAGACATTAGGGATAGGTTGAAAGAAGCGGGACTCCCTGAGGAGGGCAAGATTACCCTCTACGATGGCTTGACAGGCGAACCTATGGAGGAGAAAGTCACAGTGGGATATATGTACATGATGAAGTTGGCCCATTTGGTAGAAGATAAGATTCATGCTCGTTCCATCGGTCCTTACTCTTTAATCACTCGGCAGCCTTTGGGTGGGAAAGCACAGTTCGGTGGCCAGAGGTTTGGGGAAATGGAAGTGTGGGCAGTAGAGGGTTACGGTGCAGCTTATACCTTGAAGGAATTTCTGACCATGAAAAGCGACGATGTCACTGGTCGCACCAAGATGTATGAAGCGATTGTGAAAGGAGAACAAATAGAGGAAGCAGGAGTCCCAGAATCGTTTAAAGTGCTGGTAAAGGAACTCCAGGCTTTGGGTCTCAGTGTGGAACTCGAAAAATAGAGGTGAGGCAAATTGGTTAAGAAGGCGAGAATAAGAAAAATTGAAAGGTTAGACTACACTGATTTTAAATCAATACGGTTACGTTTAGCTTCTCCAGAACAGATCAGAAGCTGGTCTTGTGGTGAAGTCAAGAAGCCAGAAACGATTAACTACCGTACTTTCAAACCGGAATGGGATGGTCTATTTTGCGAGAGAATTTTTGGGCCGGTGAAGGATTATGAATGTAGTTGTGGAAAATATAAGTGGTCCAAACATAAAGGGATTATCTGTGACCGTTGTGGAGTTGAAGTTACAGAGTCCAAGGTGAGAAGGGAAAGAATGGGCCATATAGAATTGGCAGTGCCAGTTGCCCATATCTGGTTTTTAAGAAAGCCTCCTTCACGAATTGGAATGCTTTTGAATATGAAGCTGGGGGATTTGGAAAGAATTATATATTATGCTTCTTACGTGGTAATTGACCCGGGAAAAGTGGTCGGCTTATACAAAAGGCAGCTACTTTCACAGGAAGAATACGACAGGTTAAAGACAGAACATGGCGAGAAGGCATTCAAGGCAGACATAGGGGCAGCGGCAATAAAGACTTTGCTTAAAGAAGTAGATTTGGCTAAGATGGTTCAGGATTTGAGGTCAAGAGTAAAGGAGGAAATAGCGCAAACCACCAGGACAAGGATGGTAAAACAGTTGAGGATAATTGATGGCTTTATTAAGTCGGGGAACAAACCAGAATGGATGATTCTCGACTGCATTTCCGTGATTCCGCCAGACCTTAGACCTTTAGTTCCTCTGGAAGGGGGGAGGTTTGCCTCTTCCGACTTGAACGACCTTTACCGGAGGATAATTAACCGGAATAACAGGTTAAAGCATATCGAAAATCTAAAAGCTCCGGCAGTGATGATTCATTCGGAGAAACGATTGCTTCAGGAAGCTGTGGATGCTCTTTTCGAAAACGGTGCCCGGGGTAAAACAGTGAATGGTCCGGGCAATCGGCCACTGAAGTCTCTCTCGGATATTCTTAAGGGGAAACAGGGGCGGTTCCGCCAGAATTTGCTTGGCAAGAGGGTCGACTATTCTGGCCGGTCCGTTATCGTCGTTGGCCCTCACTTGAAGATGCACCAGTGTGGCTTGCCCAAAGAGATGGCTCTGGAGCTATTTAAGCCGTTTATCTTGAACGAACTAATTGCTCAGGGACACGTGTCGACCTTGAAGAGTGCCAAGAAGGAACTGGAAAAAAGGACCCCGGTAGTTTTCGACATTCTGGAAAAGGTAATCACTGACCACCCTGTTTTGCTCAACAGAGCTCCCACACTTCACCGGTTAGGAATCCAGGCTTTTCAGCCTATTTTGGTCGAAGGCAAAGCAATTCAGTTACATCCTTTGGTTTGTGCAGCATTTAATGCCGATTTTGACGGCGACCAGATGGCAGTCCATGTGCCTTTGTCTACTGAGGCAATGATGGAAGCAAAGGTGCTTATGTCTGCGGCGAACAATATTCTTTCTCCCGCTAATGGGCAATCGATTGTAACACCCACACAGGACATAGTCTTAGGATGTTGCTATTTGACCAAGGAGAAGAAAGGAGTAAAGGGCGAGGGCCGAATATTTGTCGGCGAAGATGAAGTTGCGGTAGCTTACGAGGAAGGTGAGGTTGACCTTCACGCCCGGATAAAAGTTAAAGGGATTAATCAAATCAGAGAAAAGGATGATTGGCAACGGGAGGACTTGGTTAATCCTGACAAGTGGCAGGACTATACAACTGTGGGCAGGATTCTATTTAATCAGGTTTTGCCCGAGGAACTTCGCTTTGTGAATATGGTAATTGACAAGAAGGGACTGGCGGAACTAATCCAGAAGTGTTTCCACCAACTTGGCAACTATAGGACATTGGCTTTGCTTGACGAAATAAAAGCACTGGGTTTTAGGTATGTTACTAAGTCTGGAATTACCATCTCTATTGAAGATATGAGAACGCCTGAGATAAAGGAACAGTTATTGGAATCGGCCCGAACTCAGGTGAAGAAGATCGAATCAAATTATAGGCAGGGTCTAATTACTGAAGCGGAAAGATACAATAGTATTATCGATATCTGGACCGCCGTGACCAATAGGATAGCGGATACAATGTTCGTGGAGTTGAAAAACCAGGGACTGGAAATGGCGAAGAGAGGTCAGCCTAAGTTTAATTCCATATACCTTATGGCTGAATCTGGAGCACGGGGTTCGGTTCAGCAGATTAGACAACTTGCTGGTATGCGTGGCCTAATGGCAAGGCCAGAAAAGAAGGTTACTGGCAAGGTAGGGGAAATTATTGAGTCTCCCATTGAGTCAAATTTTAGAGAGGGCCTCACAGTCCTGGAGTACTTCATATCCACTCATGGAGGACGGAAGGGCTTAGCCGATACAGCCCTGAAGACCGCCGATGCGGGATACCTCACCCGCAGGCTGATTGATGTTGCTCACAACATAGTAATCTGCGAAGAAGACTGTGGCACAATGAATGGTGTGCGCGTGAGTGAATTAAAAGAAGGAGATGAGCTTATAGAATCTTTGAGCGAGCGAATTACGGGCCGCATTAGCATTGATAAGGTGGCCCACCCCTTAACTGATGAAATCCTTGTGGAAGCGGGAGAGATGATTGCGCCGGAGATAGCCAAAAAAATCCAGGAGGCTGAGATCGAACGCATTAGAATTCGTTCAGTCTTAACCTGTGAGTCCTTAGATGGTATCTGCTCTAAGTGTTATGGCATAGACCTAACGACAGGAAAGCCGGCAGAAATCGGCCTAGCTTCTGGTATTGTAGCTGCGCAGTCAATAGGCGAGCCGGGGACGCAGTTGACTCTTAGAACTTTTCACATTGGAGGAACTGCTACTGGACCGGTGAAGAAATCATCCATTTTAGCCAAAGACGATGGGATACTTAAGTTCCATAATATTCGGACCATAAGGAATGAGCAAGAACAACTCATTGTGGTGAGTCGTAATGCTGAGATAAGCATTAAGGTCCTAAAAGGACAGATTAAGGAACAGTATCAGGCGGTTCCGTATGGGGCACGGTTGAAAGCGAAAGAGAATAAAAAAGTAAAGAGAGGGGAAGTTCTGGCAGAGTGGGACCCCTATTCCATGCCAATTATCTCTGAGGTTTCTGGTAAGGTACGATTGGAAGATATTATTGATGGCGTAAGCCTGCACGAGGAAATAAACCGCAACACAGGCCTGAAAGAAAGGGTAATTATTCCCTACCGTTCTGAAAAGTTGAGACCGCGGATAGAGATACTTGATAAGAATCGGAAGAAATTGGGCACCTATCTCTTGCCCGTGGATACACACCTTGTAGCGGAAGACGGAGGGGAAGTTTCTCAAGGAGATGTTCTGGCCAAGATTCCCCAGGTGGACTACAAACCCCGCGATATTACTGGTGGACTACCGAGAATATCAGACCTATTTGAAGCCAGGAATCCCAGGAATAGTGCAGTTGTATCTGAGATTAGTGGCACGGTAAAACTGGGTACTACTAAGAAGGGAGGATTTAAGGTAACTGTAATACCTGACGTGGGGGAACCTAAGGAATACCCGATACCCCCAGACCGCCACCTGGTTGTCTATGAGGGAGACAGGGTAGCGGAGGCAGCTCCTCTAACCGATGGTCCAATCAACCCGCGTGACATCCTCAGGGTAAAAGGGGATAAAGAAGTGCAGGAATACTTGGTCAACGAGATACAAGAGGTGTATCGATTACAAGGAGTGAGAATTAACGATAAACACATTGAAGTCATCGTGCGCCAGATGCTGTCTAATGTTCGCATCGAAGATAGCGGAAGTAGTGACCTTCTTGTGGGGGAGACAGTTAAGAAAGCTAAGGTTATAGAAGAAAATAAGAAGATCAAGACCAAGCGGGGCAAGCCAATTCAGTACCGTCCGGTTCTTTTGGGGATAACTAAGGCAGCTCTTTCCAGCGATAGCTTCATCTCTGCTGCCAGTTTTCAGGAGACGACGCGGGTACTGACAAATGCCAGTCTGTCTGGCGAGAGCGATAATTTGCAAGGATTGAAGGAGAACGTGATAATCGGAAGGTTGATTCCTGCAGGCACAGGAATGAATCAGTATCAGAAGATGTTGGAAGTATGAGCTTGGAAGCAAAGACCCCGGGTAGAATTGGAAAGAGGGGAGAAAAGTTCTTTGGGACGGAAGGGGGCGAAGCGCGGGACTAAAGATGCCTACGGTTAATCAGTTAGTGAGGAAGGGTCGGAGAAGGACCAGAAAGAAAATAAAGACACCCGCCTTAGGCGGGTGTTCTCAAAAGAGAGGGGTGTGTCTAAGAGTCTATACTACCACGCCCAAGAAGCCGAATTCCGCACTGCGGAAGGTTGCCCGGGTGAAACTGAGTAATGGCATGGAAGTAACTGCCTATGTGCCCGGAATAGGACATAACTTGCAAGAGCATTCTATTGTTCTAATACGCGGAGGAAGGGTAAAGGACTTGCCTGGAGTCCGCTACCACGTAGTGCGTGGCACCTTAGATACTGCCGGGGTGACCGACAGGAAAAAGGGGCGGTCTCGATACGGCACGAAGAAAGTAAAGACATCAGCACCAGCGGCAACTTAAGAAGAAACCTTATGCGGAAGAGGGTCGCTGTCCCCGATTTATGGAGCGACGACCGAGCGAAGCGAGGGAAAGGCGCGGGTGCGAGACGGTGAGCACCCAGGGAGAAGAGTTTTCCCTGTTGAGCACAGGCAGATTCAAGATAGTGAAACCTTGTGCGGAAGGGGTGACAGCGAACAAAGTGAGCGCAATAAGGGGAAACGAAGAGTTTCCCTTATTGAGCACAGGCAGATTCACATAGGAGGGTTCAGACTTGCCAAGAAAGGGAAAAGTGAGAAAAAGAGAAATAAAGGTAGATTATGCATGTAATAGTCTTATTGTAGCTAAGTTCATAAACAAGCTACTCCTAAGGGGGGAAAAAAGAGTGGCTGAAAAAATTGCCTACAAGGCTCTGGAAATGGCAGGAAAGAAGCTCAATCTTCCTCCTATGGATGCATTTAATAAGGCTTTAAGTAATGTGAAACCGGTGTTAGAGGTAAAAGCAAGAAGGGTTGGTGGGGCCACCTATCAGGTTCCAGTAGAGGTAAGAGCTGAGCGTTCCGTCGATCTGGGAATGCGCTGGATAATCCAGTTTGCCAGACAACGGAAGGGCAAGCCCATGTCGGAAAAACTGGCTGAGGAGATAGTTGCTGCGGCAAATAGTGAAGGCTTGGCGGTGAAAAAGAAGGAAGACCTTCATAAGATGGCTGAGGCCAATCGCGCCTTTGCTCATTACCGCTGGTAAGGGAAGAAGGGTATGTTTGATTATGTCAAGAGATTTTCCATTGGAAAAAGTGAGGAATATAGGAATTGTCGCCCATATTGATGCTGGCAAAACTACAATTACTGAGAGGATTCTGTATTATACTGGAAAGATTTACAAAATGGGCGAAGTGCACGAAGGCACGGCAACAATGGACTGGATGGAGCAGGAGCAGGAGAGGGGTATTACGATTACTTCGGCGGCTACTACCTGCCACTGGCGAGATTGTCGTATCAATATCATTGATACGCCGGGACATGTTGACTTTACCGTGGAAGTGGAAAGGTCTTTGAGAGTCCTGGACGGATGCATAGTGGTTTTCTGCGGGGTGGAGGGCGTTGAGCCCCAGTCAGAGACAGTATGGCGACAGGCGGATAGGTATGGTGTTCCCCGGATAACTTTCGTTAATAAGATGGACCGCGTGGGAAGCGACTTCTTCTGGGTAGTGGGGCGTATGAGAGAAATGTTAGGGACAAGAGCTTATCCAGTGCAAATACCCCTGGGAGAAGAGGAGAACTTCAGGGGAGTTATTGACTTAATCAGAATGAAGGCCCGGATATACCAGGGAGAAGACCTCGGGGTAAGCTATGAGGAAATAGATATTCCAGAGGAATTTCTTGCTTCAGCAAGAAAGTATCGGGAAGAGCTTTTGGAAGCGCTCTCCGAGTTAGACGATAGCTTATTAGACAAATACCTGCACGGCAAAGAGATCCAGAGTGATGAGATAATTACAGTTCTTCGTCAGGCAACGCTTGCGGCCAGGATAGTGCCTGTTTTCTGCGGTTCGGCACTGAAAAATAAGGGAGTTCAGATGCTTTTGGACGGCGTAGTAGATTTTCTGCCTTCCCCAAAAGATTTGCCGGCAATATCAGGAGTAAATCCTCGGACACAAAAGGAGGAAAGGAGAGAACCCAGCGATGCAGATGAGTTCTGTGCTTTAGCGTTTAAGATAATGGCCGACCCTTATGTGGGAAAATTGGCTTTTGTTCGCGTCTATTCTGGATCTCTAAGGGCGGGGTCCTATGTATATAATGCTTCCAAGGATACGAAGGAGAGAGTAACCCGTATTCTGCAAATGCATGCTAATCATAGAGAAGATATCGGGAAAGTGTATGCTGGTGATATAGCTGCAATGGTGGGGCTCAAGAACACTATTACCGGAGATACCCTCTGCGTCCAGCATCGGCCGATAATTTTGGAGCCCATGCACTTTCCTGAACCGGTTGTTTTCCTGGCTATTGAGCCGAAAACTAAAAGCGATGAAGAAAAATTGGTAACGACTTTAAATGCTTTGGCCACTGAAGACCCGACCTTCAAAGTAAAGGTCAATCCTGAGACGGGACAGACAATAATTTCCGGGATGGGAGAACTGCACCTGGAAGTTCTGGTGGATCGGATGTTGAGGGAATTCAGAGTGGAGGCCAACGTTGGTAAGCCACAAGTGGCCTATAAGGAAACTATTACTCAACCTTTTACACAGGAGGGGAAATATATTAAGCAGACAGGCGGTCACGGACAGTATGGGCACGTCCTATTGAAAGTGTCGCCCAGAGAAAGGGGCTTTGGATTCCGGTTCATGGACAAGGTGAGGGAAGGGAGAATTCCTAAGGAATACATCTCTTCAGTGGAGAAGGGAGTCCGCGAAGCGATGGAAGCTGGCATGCTGGCTGGATATCCAGTGGTTGACATCGAAGTAACATTGGTCGACGGCAGTTTCCACGAAGTTGATTCATCTGACCTGGCATTTAAGAACGCTGGTGCCATTGCTTTCCATGAGGGAATGAAGAAGGCCTCTCCTGTTCTCTTGGAACCCGTGGTTAAGTTACAGGTCGTGGTGCCGGAAAACTATTTGGGGGATGTACTCGATGACCTTAATGTTCGCCGTACAAAGATAACAAAGATGGATAGACGAAGTGAAATGGCAATAGTAAATGGTTTTGCGCCTCTGGCAGAAATGTTCGGATATGCCACGGGTTTGAGGTCCTTAAGCCAAGGCCGTGCAACATATAGTATGGAGCCCTCGCATTATGAGGAAGTTCCGAAGGAGATGGCGAGAGAAATTATTGAGGGAGTCTAGTCACAAGAGAGAGCCTAGAAGTTGATAAGTTTAGAGATTGCTTAACTTATCAACGGAATTGGAAGGAGGTTATTATGGCAAAAGAGAAATTTGTGCGAACCAAGCCACATGTAAATGTGGGGACAATTGGACATGTAGACCATGGGAAGACTACGCTGACTGCGGCAATTCTACTCTGTCTATCAAAACAGGGGAAGGCAGTACCGAAGAGGGTGGATGAGATTGACAATGCGCCTGAGGAGAAGGAGAGGGGACTAACCATTGCTATAGCCCATCTGGAATACCAGACAGACAAGAGGCACTATGCGCACATAGATTGTCCTGGGCATGCTGACTATGTGAAGAATATGATCACTGGGGCGGCACAAATGGACGGGGCTGTTCTGGTGGTGAGTGCAGCAGATGGGCCAATGCCGCAGACCAGGGAACACATTCTATTAGCTCGCCAGGTAGGAGTTCCGCACATAGTAGTTTTTCTTAACAAGGTTGACCAGGTAGATGATAAGGAGCTTTTGGATTTGGTGGAGCTGGAAGTGAGGGACCTGTTGACGAAGTATGAATTTCCGGGAGACAAGATTCCTGTAGTAAAGGGGAGCGCTACGGAGGCCCTGGCCTGTGGATGCGGGAAAGAGGAATGTCCGAAATGTAAGCCGATACTTGAACTTTTGAAGGCGATAGATGATTATATACCTGAACCGAAGAGGGATGTAGACAAGCCATTCTTGTTGAGTGTGGAGGATGTATTCAGTATAACGGGAAGAGGGACAGTAGCCACCGGGAGAGTGGAGAGAGGGAGAGTAAAAGTAGGGGAGGCAGTAGAGATAGTAGGGATACAGGAGACGAGGAAGAGTGTGGTGACCGGGGTAGAGATGTTCAGGAAGACGCTGGATGAAGGGAGAGCGGGGGATAATATAGGAGTACTTCTGAGAGGTATAGAGAAGGAGCAGATAGAGAGGGGGCAGGTGGTAGCAGCACCGGGGACAATAACACCGCACACGAAGTTCAAAGGTCAGGTATATGTATTGACCAAGGAAGAGGGGGGCAGACATACGCCATTTTTCACGGGGTATCGTCCGCAGTTCTATTTTCGGACGACAGATGTGACAGGAGTGATAAAACTTCCGGAGAAGGTAGAGATGGTGATGCCGGGAGACAATATTACTCTGGATGCAGAGTTGATAACTCCCATAGCTATGGAGAAGGAGTTGAGGTTCGCCATCCGGGAGGGTGGACACACTGTCGGTGCAGGAGTAATTGCAGAGATAATAGAATAGGATGAAGGGATAGTTTTTGGAGTCGCTCGGATAGAACCTCGCTCAAAATCGGCCAGCGCTGGGGTAAAACCTGGCCGATTTAAAGCTCCTGTAACTATCCCTTCATCCTCCAGGGGATTAGAAGGTGGGGATAGTTTTTGGAGTCGCTCGGATAGAACCTCGCTCAAAATCGGCCAGCGCTGGGGTAAAACCTGGCCGATTTAAAGCTCTTGTAACTATCCCTTCATCCTCGGGGCATTAGTAGGTGGGGATAGTTTTCGGAGTCGCTCGTGCCGGTAGAAATTTCCCTAGGAAAATTTGTAACATCCATTTCTAACGGGGTTTATGCCCGTAGCGAAAGAGAAGAGGTCACCCTCGTTTTAAGGTAACTGGAGTTAGAAAATGGCTGGTCAAAGGATAAGAATACGGCTCAAGGCTTACGATCAGAAGATGCTTGACGAGTCTCTAAAAGAGATTGTAGCAACAGCCAAGAGGACGGGAGCTAAGATATCAGGACCGATCCTCCTGCCTACGAAGATTCGCAAGTACACGGTTCTTAGGTCGACCAACGTGGACAAGAAGTCCAGGGAACAGTTTGAAATGCGAATACACAAGAGGCTTGTGGACATACTTGAGCCACTTCCCCAGACGGTAGACGCACTTATGAAACTGAATCTTCCGGCTGGAATAGATGTAGAAATAAAACTTTAGCAAAAGAGAAACGAAGGAGTGAGCGAATGGGGTTAGGAATCCTTGGTGAAAAGGCGGGGATGTCTCAGATATTTTCTGATGAAGGTGAAGTTCTCCCGGCTACGGTGATTAAGGCAGGTCCCTGTTTCGTGGTACAGAAGAAGAGCAATTCGAGAGAAGGCTATAATGCTATTCAGATAGGGTATGGGGAGGTAAAAGAAAAAAGCCTGATTAAACCCAAAAAGGGCCATCTGGAGAAAGCAAAAGTTAGGCCTTTGAAGTATTTGAGAGAATTTCGAGTTGATAATATTGATGAGTATCAACTTGGCCAGGAAATACGGGTAGACATGTTTAAGCCTGGAGACTATGTAGATGTTAAGGGCACCTCAAAAGGTAAGGGTTTTGCGGGTGCTGTGAAGCGTTGGGGATTTAGAGGTGGCCCTGCATCTCACGGTTCGGCTCAGCACAGGAGAGTTGGTTCGATTGGTGCGAGCTCCTTCCCTTCGCGAGTTTTTCCTGGCACCAGGATGGCTGGAAGAATGGGTGGGAAGTCGAGCGTGGCGAAGAACCTGGAAGTATTAAAGGTTATCCCGGAAGAGAATCTGATTTTAGTTAAGGGAGCTGTTCCGGGAGTTAGGAGAGGACTTCTTGTCATATCGAAGAGCGGGAAAAAGGAGAAGCGAAGCTGAAGGCCGGCCAGTGGAGGAAAGGACCTAATGCCACAAGCTGATTTATTAAATTCTAAAGGAGAAAATATGGGCAAAATTGAATTGCCCGAGGAAGTTTTCGGCCGAAAACTGAATTCAGCATTGGTCCAGGAGGCTGTATTTACGCAATTGACGAGGCGTCGGCAGGGGACAGCTTCGACTAAGACGAGAGCAGAAGTTTCCGGAGGTGGGGTCAAACCCTGGCGGCAAAAGGGTACGGGCAGGGCACGAGCTGGAAGTATTCGCTCGCCTCTCTGGCGGCACGGAGGGATTGTCTTTGGTCCAAGACCCCGTTCGTATGAAATAGCTTTTGCCAAGAAAAAAAGAAGGAATGCTATAAAGCAGGTCTTATCAGAGAAAATCCGTGACAATAAACTCAAGATTATAGATTCGTTGATGCTGGAAGAGGGGAAAACCAAAAAAGCGAAAGCTCTACTGGAAAAGGCGGGTAGCTTGTTGGGGACTTTGATAATCGCAAAAAGCAAAGAGGAAAGTCTAGCGAGAGCCTTTGCTAATCTACCCGAAGTTAAGTTGACCACTGCGGGAAGTATCAATATCCACGACCTTTTGAAATATGAGAACGTAATCATTGCGCGCGATGCTATAGAAGCTATTGTGGAGGGTTTATCCTGAATGTTTAATCCGTATGAGATAATTAGGGGACCAGTGGTAACGGAGAAATCCACGACTCTTCGGGGACAGGAGAACAAGTACTCTTTCTTCGTATCTCCCCGGGCTAGTAAGACGGAAATTAAGAAGGCAGTCGAAGAGCTCTTCAAGGTGAAAGTGCTTAAGGTCAATACATCCAATCTCAAAGGGAAGAGAAAGAGGTTAGGAATTCACGAAGGATATCGAGCAAAGAGAAAGAAAGCAGTAATTACACTTAGACCAGGGGATACTATAAGAATTTTTGAAGGTGCATAAGATATGCTCGGGATTTGGTTCGCTCGTGCCGTTAGAACAAGTTCTAACGGTACTTGCTGATAATTTTTGCTCTCCGAGCACCACCAAGAATCTCAGGAGTTTCCCCCGATGAGTCGGGGATAAACCCTAGTCTTAGCTTCCTGGCTAAGAATTCTGATGCTTGCTACACCAAATCCTCTCGCATTGAAGTAGGAAGGAAATGGTAGAACGCAGCTCTACCTTTATGAGGGAAAGATGGCAATAAAGAAATACAAGCCCACATCACCGTCTAGAAGGTTCGCTACGAGGGTGGGAATGGATGAGATTACCAAGAAGGAACCGGAAAAGTCGTTAACTATTGGTCTCCGTTCCCGGGGAGGAAGGAATGCGTCCGGGCAGATTACAGTGCGGCATAGGGGAGGCGGCCATAAGCGGATATATAGAATTATTGATTTTAAGAGAGATAAGTTTAACGTCCCGGCCAAGGTTACGGCTATAGAATATGACCCCAATCGTAGTTGTCGAATCGCGCTTTTAGAGTATTCGGATGGGGAAAGGAGATACATACTTCAGCCTCTCGGCTTACGAGTAGGCGATACGGTGGAGAGCGGAGATTCTGTTCCTATCAGCACTGGTAACAGTCTGCCTTTAAGAAACATTCCAGTTGGCTCGATGGTTCATAGTATTGAATTGAGCCCAGGTACTGGTGCTCAAATGGCCAGGACTGCAGGGTCATCTGCCCAGATACTTGCCAAAGAGGATAAATTTGCTCAGTTGAAACTCCCTTCCGGTGAGATTAGGCTCGTGCCTACGGATTGTAGGGCTACCATTGGGCAACTGGGGAGCATTGAACACGCGACCAGGAAGCTGGGAAGTGCAGGAGTAAGTCGCCATCTAGGAATTAGGCCAACAGTGAGAGGAGGAGCAATGAATCCGGTCGACCATCCGCTGGGAGGAGGTAGGGGCAAAAGCAAAGGCCATAATTTGCCACGGTCTCCGTGGGGTCAACTATCCAAGGGCTTAAAAACGAGAAAAAAGAAAAAATCTGATGCCCTTATCTTGAAAAGGAGAAAATAAGAATGTCCAGGTCTACAAAAAAAGGTCCCTATGTGGACGAGAAACTCTTCAAGAAGATACAACAGATGAATGCTTCCGGCGAAAAGAAGGTAATAAAAACTTGGGCAAGGAGTTCAGTAATAACGCCAGAATTCGTTGGGTATACTGTGGCAGTGCATAATGGGAAGAAGTTTATTCCTATCTATTTAGCTGAAAATATGGTGGGGCACCGATTAGGAGAGTTTGCCCGCACAAGATTTTTTAAGGGGCATGGTGCTGCTCATACCAAAGAGATCACTGCCCTGACATAATGAAATAGGATACCATTGTGTCAGAGGCGCTGGTCCCGATTTCATCGGCTCGACCGATCGCAGAGAGGAAAGACGCGGGCGGAACATGGTGAGCGGCCAGGTGACAGGGATTCCCCGATATGTATCGGGAACGACCGCTCGGATTCATCGGTGAGCACAGGTCCGTCAGGACTCCCAATCCCGCTGGAGGCGTCGGACACCTTCGGAACGGATTGAGGAAGGCTACAGCTTATGCGGAAGGAGTGAGGGCGGAGGGTTGGGGTGAGGGGAGATTGATTCACAGGAGGAATGTTCAATTGGCAGCAAGGGCAGTAGCCAGATTTGTAAGGTTGGGTTCCAGGAAGGTTGGTCAAGTATTAGATTTAATTCGAGGTAAAGGTGTTTTGCAGGCTTATCAAATTTTGAAATTTACGCCACGTCGGACGGCCAAGGCTGTGGAAAAGGTATTGAAGTCAGCAGTGGCTAATAGCCGGTCTGCCGCAGACGACCCGAATCTGTTTATTTCAGAGGCTTATGTTGGACAGGGCCCTGTTTTGAAACGTATAAGTCCGAGGGCCATGGGACGAGCAGCAATCTATCGAAGGAAAACTTGCCACATATATATAGTTGTGGAAAATCGTAAGGCTCTTGCCAGGGGGTAAAAAGTGGGACAAAAGGTCCATCCAGTGGGAAGCCGTCTCGGGTTTATTAAGACTTGGGATGCAAAATGGTTTGGAGGAAAGAAGTTGCGTGATATGCTCCATGAAGATATAGCTCTAAGGCAGTTTATCAAGAAGAAGCTTTATCAAAGTGGAGTGGGCAAGATAAGAATCGAGCGGGCCGGTAAGTCCTTGCGAGTAGATATCAATACGGCAAGGCCGGGACTGGTTATTGGAAAGAAAGGTGCAGATATTGAAAATTTAAGAAACGAGTTAGAAGAAATGACTAACTATAAAGTCTTTATCAATATTGTTCCCATCAAGAAGCCCGAGCTGGATGCTCAGGTTGTTGCCGAAGGAATTGCCTTGCAGTTGGTAAAGAAGATGCCGTATCGTAGAGCTATGAAAAGGGCGATTTCGCGAGCCATAGAAAGTGGCGCAGCGGGAATCAAGGTATGCGTAAGTGGTCGCCTAGGCGGGGCAGAGATCGCCCGCACCGCGTGGCTGAAAGAGGGGCGGGTTCCATTGCAGACTTTTCGAGCCAATATTGACTATGGCTTTGCCGAAAGTCTTACTACATATGGTCAAATTGGAGTTAAGGTCTGGATTTTTAATGAGGAGCCTATAAAAAAAGCCGAAGAAGAGGCAGGCGAAGTTGTTGGGAAAGAGGAAAAGGAGATAGTGGAAGAGACCGCGGAGGATGAGGTGACTACTAATGCTGATGCCGAAGAGAGTTAAGTATCGCAAGGCGCAGCGTGGACGAAGAAAGGGCTTAGCTTTGCGTGGAAATAAGATAAATTTTGGCGAGTTTGGATTGTTGGCTGTCGAACCAGCCTGGGTTACAGCTCAACAGATTGAAGCCGCGCGAGTGGCTTTGACCCGGTCTCTTAAGAAGGGAGGAAAGGTTTGGATTAGAATTTTCCCGGACAAACCGATTACCAAGAAACCAGCGGAGACCAGGATGGGGAAAGGAAAAGGTGCTCCTGCGGGATGGGTAGCTGTGGTCAGGCCCGGAAGGGTCCTGTTTGAAATTGAAGGAGTGGACCGCGCCGAAGCAGAGGCAGCGATGAACCTGGCCGGTCACAAGTTGCCAATGAGGACAACATTTCTGGCAAGGGGAGAATAGAAAAGTGAAAGCAGGTAAATTGCGTGAACTGAGTATGGCCGAACTGGAGCAAAAGTTGAACGATACTGCACAAAGGTTGTTTCAACTAAGGATAAAGAATGCCTCAGGCCAATTGAAGAACCCACTGGAGATTCGGCTACTCCGCAGGGATATTGCAAGGCTAAAGACGCTTCTGGCAGAAAGGGCACATTCTGAAGAAAGAGGAGACCAGAAGGAGAAAGAATGATACAAGGTCAAGCTAAGCGTAAGGTCAGAGTGGGTCGGGTAGTCAGTGACAGGATGGAGAAGACAAGAGTAGTAGCGGTGGAGAGATTGTTCAGGCATCCGCGGTACCAGAAGGTTCTCAAGAGAACGAAGAAATTTATGGTTGACGATCCCAGGAACGAGTCGCACGCTGGGGATAAGGTTAGAATTGCTGAGACTAGGCCCCTGAGTAAGAGGAAAAGGTGGCGACTTTTGGAAATCCTGGAAAAGGCAGAGGAAGTCTGATATGATACAGATGCGTACCAGATTAAATATAGCCGATAATACTGGAGCAAGAAGAATTGCCTGTATCGGAATCGTAGGTGGAACCAAGAAAAGGTATGCAGGAATAGGTGATATAATAAGGGCTTCAGTAAAAGATTCCCTGCCGGACGCTGCGATTAAGAAGGGCGATGTAGTAAGGGCGGTTATTGTTAGGATGAGAAAGTGGATACGTCGACCCGATGGTTCATATGTAAGATTCGACGAAAATGGAGCCGTAATCGTTGATGCTAATAACGAACCTAAAGGAACACGAATTTTTGGACCAATTGCTCGTGAATTGAGGGATAAAGGATTCACCAAGATAATCTCTCTCGCCCCAGAAGTAGTCTGATATTTTCACTATCCAGAGAGAATTAATATGTTGACGATTAAGAAGAAGGATAAAGTGATAGTAAAGACCGGAAAAGATAAGGGCAAAACTGGGGAAGTCCTTAAGGTGTTTCCCGAGATTTCTCGAGTCATAGTAAGTAAGATAAATTTTATTAAGAAACACGCGCGACCAACGCAGACCGTCCCCGGCGGGATAACTGAGAAGGAATCACCAATCCATATTTCCGACGTACAGTTGATTTGCCCCAAATGTAACCAGCCTACTCGGGTAAAAATAGACTGGTTAAGCGATGGTAAAAAGATAAGGATTTGCCGGAAATGTGGAGAAATGATTCTATAGAGGAAATGAAATGGCCAGGTTAAGAGAATTGTATAAGAAAGAGCTGGGGCCTCAGCTAATGAGGCGTCTAAAATACAAGAATATCATGGAAGTGCCTCGATTAGAGAAAATAGTGGTCAATATGGGAGTCTCAGCAGCAAAGGAGGATACCAAGGTTTTAGACGAAGCAGTGGCGGAATTGGCAGTAATAACAGGGCAGAAGCCCATTGTCACCCGAGCAAAAAAGTCAATTTCCAACTTCAAACTTCGTAAAGGGATGCCTATAGGGTGTAAAGTTACGCTCCATGGAGCTATTATGTATGAGTTTCTGGACCGTTTGATCAATATTGCATTGCCCAGAGTTCGCGACTTCCGCGGAGTTTCGGCTGATGGATTTGATGGCCGAGGGAATTATAATCTTGGAATTCAGGAACATACAATTTTTCCAGAAATTAATATAGATAAAGTCGGTAAGATCAAGGGAATGAACGTGAGTATAGTGACCACAGCCAAGACTAAAGATGAGGCATATGAGTTATTAACTCTATTTGGTATGCCGTTTCGAAAGAAGTAGATTAATGAGCACAGGCTGATTCAAGATAGTGAAACCTTGTGCGGAAGGGGTGACAGGGAGCGAAGCGACCGCAATCAGGGGTCGCTGGAGCGACGAATAAGGAGCTCCGGGGTAGCGACGGGCGCGAGTCGGTGAGCGCCCCGGGAGAAGAGTTTCCCCTATTGAGCACAGGCTGATTCACACAGGAGGGGGTTTTTGGCGAAGAAAAGTTTAATTGCTAAGTCTAAACGGCCGGCGAGATTCAGTACAAGGCAGCATAATCGGTGCCGTCTTTGTGGTAGGCCACGGGGATATATGCGCGATTTTGCGCTGTGCAGGATTTGTTTCCGCAAATTGGCGCACCAGGGTGAAATCCCGGGTGTGACAAAATCGAGCTGGTAAAAGGAGGAAACAGATTGTCTATCTCTGATTCCATTGCAGATATGCTCACCAGGATTCGAAATGCTAATGAAAAGATGAAAGGGAAAGTGGATATTCCTGCATCAAAACTAAAAGAGAAGATATTGAAAGTTTTGAAGGAAGAAGGATACATAGCAAACTACAAGTTCATCTCTGATCGCAAACAGGGGATTTTGAGAGTCTATCTCAAATATGCTTCCAATCAAGAGAGGGTTATTAAAGGCTTGAAACGAGTTTCTCGGCCGGGGAGAAGGTTTTATTGCCAGGCTAAAGAGCTTCCCAGAGTGTACAGAGGACTGGGGGTGGCGATTATTTCCACTCCTCAGGGAGTGATGACTGATAAGAAGTGTCGGGAAGCAAACCTTGGCGGAGAGGTACTCTGTTATGTGTGGTGAGGGAGATGTCCAGGATAGGTAAAAAGCCAATTACAGTGCCAGAAGGAGTGGAAGTAAAGATAGAGGATGACGTTATTGAAGTGAGTGGGCCTTTGGGAAGATTAACCCAGAAACTATTCCCCAGGATAAGGGTTACCAAAAAGGATGGCCAGATTATTGTGGAGAGGCTTTCTGATCTTAAGCAGTGTCGGGCTCTGCATGGCTTGGCGCGGAGTCTTATCAGTAACCTGATAATAGGAGTAACAAAGGGCTTTAGAAAAGAATTGATTATTACGGGTATGGGTTATCGGGCAAATCTGGAAGGCAGGGTGTTAAATCTGCAATTGGGCTATACCCACCCTGTGAAATTTCCGCTACCCGACGGAATTGATGTTAAGGTGGAGAAGCAGACCCAGATTGTTGTCTCCGGCAGGGATAAACAACTTGTAGGAGAGGTTGCGGCTAAGATAAGGAGGTTTAGACCGCCTGAGCCTTATAAAGGGAAAGGCATACGATATATAGACGAACAGGTCAAAAGGAAAGTGGGTAAAGCTGCTGCAGTAAGTGGCGCAGCTCCTAAAGGAGGAAAATAGTTTGATTTCTCGTTCGGCTGGCCGAAAAAGAAGACATCTGCGAGTAAGAAGGAAAGTTTTTGGAACGAGCTCTCGTCCTAGATTATTTGTGTATAGGAGCTTGAGGCACATTTATGCTCAGATTGTAGATGACCAGTTTCACAGGACAATTGTGGCAGCCTCCACTCGGTCTCCCGAAATCAGGAGCAAACTTGGGGAGTTGAAGAAAGGCGAAGCAGCAGCACTCGTAGGAGAATTAATTGCTGAGAGGTCCAAAGCTCTAGGGGTTAAGAAAGTGGCGTTTGATAAAGGCGGATATGCTTACCATGGGAGGGTGAGGAGTCTGGCCGAGGCCTGCCGCAAAGGCGGATTAGAATTTTAGTTTCAGGTGTAATTGCGACCCTGAGTGAAACTAAGGGGAAGCAATCTGACACGGAGGGTCATTCCGAGCGAATGCGAAGGAATCCCATTTTATTGTAGCGATTGCCACGCCCCTTCGGGGCTCGCAACGACTTCGTCGGTTTGCCACGGCTTCGCCGCGCAATGACATTTGGGAGGTACTGGTTAAAGAGGAGATAAAGTGGTAGAGACTACTGCGGAAGGCATAGAATTAAAACAGATAGTCGTCAATGTCAATAGAGTGGCCAAGGTGGTTAAGGGAGGTAAAAGGTTCGGCTTTACCGCGCTGGTAGTTGTCGGGGATGGAAACGGCCGCGTCGGTTGTGGGCTGGGCAAGGCGAGAGAAGTTCAAGCTGCCATACAGAAGGGTACAGCAAGAGCCCAAAAGAACCTCATCACCATTCCTCTGATTGGGACTACAATCCCCCATGAGGTAATGGGCCACTTTGGAGCTGGCCGGGTGCTGTTAAAGCCAGCTAGTGCGGGAACTGGGATAATAGCCGGCGGTCCGGTTAGAGCAGTAGTAGAAGCAGCGGGCATAAAGGATATTCTGACTAAATCTCTAAAGTCAAATAATCCAGTCAATGTTGTCTATGCTACAATTAAGGGACTTGATAGTCTGAGGACCAAAGAAAAAGTCGCAGAACTACGAGGCAAGAAGATAGAAGAAATCTGAAGGGAAAGAGATGAAACTGTCTGAGCTTACTCCCGCTACTGGTAGTAGGCATAGAAAAAAGAGGGTCGGCCGGGGCACGGGCTCTGGGCACGGTGGTACAAGCTGCCGGGGAACCAAAGGTCAGAAGAGCCGCTCAGGGGGAGGGGTACGTCTCGGTTTTGAAGGGGGTCAGATGCCCCTTATTCGGCGTCTCCCCAAAAGGGGATTTACTAGCATTTTCAAGAAAGAATATGACATAGTTAATCTCAGAAGTCTCGAAGAGAAGTTTAACGATAATGATGAAGTTGACCCTTCCACGCTCAGGGAAAGGGGGTTGGCAAAAAGGGACCTACCGATAAAGATTCTGGGAGATGGGGAAATAACGAAGAAGTTAAGAATAAAGGCTGATAGCTTCAGCAAGAGCGCCAGAGAGAAGATTCTGAAAGCTGGAGGCAGCGTGGAAATCATAAAGGGATAGGAGAATTTGCCATGTTAAGAAGCTTTACTGATATTCTCAAAATACCGGAATTGAAGAAGAAGATACTGTTTACTTTGGGGATTTTAGCAGTGTACAGGGTGGGAGCAGCCATTCCCACTCCAGGTATTGATGCTTCAGCCTTGAAAGTTTTTTTTGAAACTCAAAGGGGGACCCTATTTGGCTTTCTGGACATGTTTTCCGGGGGGGCCTTAAACAGGCTCTCTATTTTTTCTTTAGGTATTATGCCTTATATAAATGCTTCCATTATTATGTCTCTTCTCCAGACAGCGGTTCCATATCTGGAAAGACTGTCCAAGGAAGGCGAGTTCGGTAGAAGAAAGATTACTCAAATATCCCGTTACGCCACGCTTTTCATAGCCGGAATTCAAGCCTTCGGCTTGACTTTCTGGATGCAAACGGTGAAAGCACCAGGCGGAGCTTCGGTAGTAAAGAATCCAGGCCTCAGTTTCCAGCTGTTAACCATTCTGACTTTGACCACCGGAACTGTGTTTATTATGTGGCTGGGAGAGCAGATTACGGAGAAGGGTGTGGGAAATGGTATATCGCTCATAATATTTGCCGGCATTGTAGACCGCTTGCCAGCAGGAGTGCGAAATGTCTTTCGCCTTTTCCGAAGTGAAGAGATGACGCTATTTGGACTACTTTTTTTGCTAGGATTGGTCTTCTTCCTTGTTGCCAGTGTGGTCTGGGTAGAGCAAGCGCAGAGGAAGATTCCCGTCCAGTATGCCAAAAGGATTATTGGTCGCAAGATGTACGGGGGCCAGAGCACATTCCTTCCTCTCAAGGTAGACCAGTCGGGAGTAATTGCAGTCATCTTTGCGGTAGCCATAATGATGTTCCCAGCAACGATTGCCCAATTCTTTCCCAATATAGACTTGATGCAAACAATTGGTGGTTTTCTCCGTCCCGGACAGTGGCTCTATACACTTATTTATGGTGGTCTGATCGTATTCTTCTGCTACTTCTATACCGCAATTACATTCAATCCCAATGACCTGGCTGAGAATATGAAGAAGTGGGGTGGCTTTATTCCGGGAATAAGGCCGGGACAATCGACGGCAGCCTATATTGACCGGGTATTGACCAGAATTACTTTAGCCGGTGCTTTGTTTGTGGTCTTCATTGCGATTCTCCCGGAGTATCCTATAGGTTGGGTTAATGCTCCGCCTGACTTGGCTCATATCTTTGGAGGAACTGCAGTATTGATTATGGTGGGCGTTGCTTTAGATACTATAGGACAGATAGAATCCCATCTGATTATGCGCCATTATGAAGGGTTTATGAGGAAGGGAAGAATAAAAGGGAGATACTTTAACATCAGGTAGACCCCGTATTATGAGATTTTGCAATTATGAGATTGGCTCTTTTAGGTCCTCCTGGGAGCGGCAAGGGCACCCAGGCGAAAAGGATTTCAGAGAAATATGGTCTTCCCCATATCTCCATAGGAGACATCCTGCGAGGGAATTTAAAAGAAGGAGACTATTTAGATAAAGAAAGTCGAGAAGTCCTCCGTCTGGGAGGGCTGGTTCCCGATAGCGTTGCTGTGGAAATCATAAAGAGGAGGTTGGGGGAAGATGATTGTCAGAAGGGATTCGTTCTGGACGGGTTTCCCAGGACACTTTCTCAGGCAGAATCACTAAATGGCTTTCTCAGAGAGAAGGAAAAATCAATGAATTGCGTTCTCTACCTGGCGCTGAATGAGGAAGAGGCAGTTAAGAGACTGACTGGAAGGAGGGTTTGTTCTCGTTGTGGACTTACTTTCCATTTAGTCTTTCATCCGCCGCGCACTTCTGGTCTATGTGACCGCTGCGGGGGAAAACTCTCTCAGCGCGAAGATGATAGTGAACAAACGGTAAGAGAAAGAATGAAAACTTATCAGAAGGAGACTTTCCCCCTTATTGAATATTATCAAAAGCAGAGACTGCTGGCGAAAATCAATGCTAATAGGAGCGTAGAGCGTGTCTTTCAAGACTTATGTAAGGCAGTTGAACGTTGTGGCTAAGGGCAAAGGAATGCTGATAGATTATTATGATTATCCTGAAGTCGGGTAAAGAAATAAGAAAAATGAGAAGAAGTGGACAAATTGTTGCCCAGGTTTGTCAGAAAGTATCAGAAAAGGTAAAGCCAGGCGTAGCTACACAGGAGTTGGACAGGATTGCTGCGTCGTTGATAAAAATGTATAGAGCCGTTTCAGCATTTCTCGGTTTTCGCGGGTTTCCTGCGTCCATTTGTACTTCAGTTAATGATGAGGTAGTTCATGGGATTCCTGGAAACTATAGACTGAGCGAAGGTGATATTGTGAGTCTCGACTTTGGGGTGCTTTACCAGGGCTACTATAGTGACATGGCCGTAACTCTGCCTGTAGGAAACATATCCCCAGAGGCGGAAAAGTTGATAGAAGTTACCAAGGAGGCTTTGCATTGCGGAATTGCTCAAATGCTGCCTGGTAACAGGCTCTACGATATATCGTCGGCAATTCAGGAATGTGCTGAACGCAACGGCTTTTCTGTGGTCAGGGATTTAGTAGGTCATGGAATTGGACAGAAAATGCACGAGGAGCCCCAGATTCCCAATTTTGGGAAGAGGTCCACTGGCCCCTACTTGAAGGCGGGAATGGTGTTTGCGCTGGAGCCCATGGTCAATATGGGAGGATACGAGGTAAAAACTCTTGATGATAATTGGACGGTTGTTACTGCTGATGGGAGTCTTTCTTGCCATTTTGAACATACTGTGGCAATTACTGATAATGGACCCGAAATACTTACGGCGCTGGATGAGAGCTCTACCAGGACTTTTCATCCCTTCAGTGAGCGCTAGGAAGAGTGGTAGCTCTTCAGAGAGTTGTGTATCAGTTGCTTCCGGGAGGGGCCATGGCTAAGGAAGAAAAGATTGAGGTGGAAGGCACAGTCGTCGAAGCTTTACCCAATGCTATGTTCAGAGTTGAGCTGGATAGTGGGCACCGGATCTTAGCTCACATTTCGGGGAAAATGAGGATGCACTTCATTAAGATATTGGCCGGGGACAGAGTTAAGGTAGAGCTTTCTCCATACGACTTAACCAGGGGAAGGATAATTTATCGACATAAGTAGAGGCTGGTGATGAAAGTAAAAGCATCCGTTAAGCCTATGTGTAAGAAATGCAAGATAATTAAGAGAAAGGGAGTAATAAGGATAATCTGCACCAACCCGAGACATAAACAGAGGCAGGGATGAGGGAGAAAGGAGTAGTGTATGGCCCGTATAGCAGGAGTTGAATTGCCTTCTCAGAAGAGAGTTGAAATTGGTCTAACTTACATTTATGGAATTGGGAGGGATTCCTCTAATGAGATTCTCCGGGAGGCTGGAATAAATCCGGATACCAGAGTAAAGAACCTGACCGAAAAGGAAATTAGTGCCATACAGACAATAATCCAAAGCAACTATAAGGTAGAAGGGGAGCTTCGGCGAATTGTACAGGGAAACATTAAGAGATTAATTGATATTGGATCCTACCGGGGTTATCGTCACCGCCGGGGCTTGCCCGTGCGGGGCCAGAGGACGAGGACTAATGCCCGTACTAAACGAGGCAAAAGAAAGACAGTCGGCACTGTCAAAAAAGAAGCACAGGAAAGGAAAGAATAGGCTATGGTAGAGAAGACAGTTGTTAGTAAACCGAAGAAAGTCTACCAAAAAGAGAGGATAGGAACTGAAGGAAAGGCATATATTCAAGCCACCTTCAATAATACCTTGATAACTATAACTGATAACGGCGGAAACACCATTGCCTGGGGCTCAGCTGGAGTCTCGGGCTTCAAAGGAGCGCGCAAAGGGACTCCGTTCGCCGCGCAAATGGCGGCTACAGCCACTGCCAGGAAAGCAATCGAGCAGGGCATAAAGCAGGTTGCCGTCTTCGTGAAGGGACCTGGTGCAGGCAGGGAAACTGCTATCCGCTCTCTGCAGTCAGCAGGGATAGAAATTATTAGCATTAAAGATGTAACTCCAATCCCTCACAATGGTTGTCGCCCGCCAAAACAGAGAAGAGTATAAAATAGGACAGCGACCATTTTAATTGCGTCGCTACTTCATCTTCCCCAAAGAAGCCGCGAAGCGTAAGGAGGTCATATTGGCTAGATATCGAGGTTCAGTTTGCAAGTTATGCCGCCGGGAAAAAGTGAAGTTGTTCTTGAAGGGTGAGAGATGTTTTACCCCGAAATGCGCAATTGAGAAACGAGGTTCCGGCACTGGGCAAAGTGTGGAGGTACGGGAGAGATTATCCGGATACGGGTTGCAATTGAGAGAGAAACAGAAGGCCCGGCGGATGTCCGGAATTATGGAAAGACAGTTTCGTAAATATTTTAGAATGGCAGAGCGGAAGAAAGGACTGCCTGGCGAGAACCTTCTGAGGCTATTGGAATGCAGGCTTGACAATATTGTTTTTCGACTGGGATTTGCTTCCTCTAAAAGTCAGGCACGTCAGTTGGTCCAACATGGACATATCAGGGTAAATGGTCGGTGCGTAGATATTCCCTCTTATCAGGTGAAGGTTGGCGACAAAATCTCTTTAGATGAGAAGAGTAAAGACCTGGAAGCCGTTAAGGCAGCCCAGGAAAAGGCGAAGGGAAGGGGAATTCCTTCCTGGATGGAATTCGACCAGTCAACAAATACTGGGACAATTTTGGAGTTTCCCAAGAGGGAAGAAATTTCTATTCCAGTTCAAGAACAGTTAATTGTGGAATTATACTCGAAATAGGGTATGATTTATGAAGAAAACCCAATGGCAAGTTCTAGTTCTTTGAATTTTAGCTTATGAATTTTGGCTTGTGAATTATATAAATATTGCTAAGGGGGACAATATGAGGCTGAAAGATTTTCAGATGCCAAAAAGACTTGTCTGTGATGAAGGGAGTGCTACCGACAGTTATGGTAAGTTTATAGCGGAACCATTCGAGAGGGGCTATGGACATACGATTGGGAATTCGGTACGCAGGATCCTACTCTCTTCGTTAGAAGGCGCAGCCGTTACGGGGGTAAAGATTAAGGGAGTAATGCATGAGTTTTCCACCATACCCGGAGTGGTTGAGGATGTTACTCAGATAATATTGAATTTGAAGTCTCTCAGGTTCAGGCTCTACAGTGAAGGGCCAGAAAAGATATACCTGAATGCGACAGAGAAAGGCGAAGTAACGGCAAAGGATATTAAGTTGAATAATAATGTCGAGGTTCTGAATCCATCCGTCCATATAGCCAATCTGGACACAGACACTAATTTGGAGATGGAAATAGAAGTTTCTAAGGGTCGCGGCTACTTGCCTGCCGAGAAGAACCCTAACGCTAATCAACAGTTAGGGATGATTTCGGTTGACGCAATTTTTACGCCGGTTTTAAAAGTAAATTATAATGTTGAAAATGCTCGCGTGGGGCGATCGATCGATTACGATAGATTGATTATGGAAATATGGACTGACGGAAGTGTAAAACCGGTTGACGCTCTAGCATACGCAGCCAAAATTTTGAAAGATTCGCTGAACATATTTATTGGCGTTGAGGAGCAACCCGAAGAGGAGGAGAAGGCGACCGAGGAGGACAAGGCTGAGGAGGTCCTGGAGAGCGTTCTGGCCCTTCCGGTCAACATCATAGAGCTGACTGTCCGTTCTATTAACTGCCTGAATCGCGCTAAAATCAAGACTATCGGAGACCTGGTAAAGCAGACTGAAGATAAATTACTATCTTTCCGGAATTTCGGTAAGAAGTCCCTAAATGAGATAAAGAAGAAGATTGCCGAATTGGGCAGGCAGAAAGGAGTGGAGCTCACTTTAGGGATGGCTCTGCCCGAAAAATTTAGAAAGAAGGAGAAAAAGTAGAAGAGCATAGGTATGCGTGAAGGAAGAGCTGGAAGAAAATTGGGTCGCACCACAGGCGAGCGTAAGTCGCTACTGAACTCCCTTGCCACGGATCTATTCAAGCACGAAGAGATCATAACTACAGAGGCAAAGGCCAAAGAGCTTAGAAGGTTCGCTGAGAAGGTGATTACCAAGGCAAAAAAAGGAGGCGTGAATAGCCTGCGAGAAGTGAAGAAGGAAATTAGAGACAGAGAGGTAATCAAGAAAATATTTGAGACTTTAGTGCCGAGATTTAGGGAGCGGTCAGGTGGCTATACGAAAATTATCAAGTTGGGCTATAGACAGGGAGATAGGGCGCGGGTAGACTTGGTTAAGCTTTGTGGTCCTTTGGAGAAGTCGGAATAAGGAGAAGAGAATGTTTAATTTTCTTTTAGGGCTGTTTTCCAATGATATGGGTATAGACCTGGGGACATCTACTACACTTGTATATGTAAAAGGACAGGGCATTGTTCTCTGGGAACCTTCAGTAGTAGCAATTAGCCAAGACACAGGAGAGATTTTGGCCGTAGGTACCGAAGCCAAGAAAATGGTGGGGAAAACGCCTGCCAACATAACTGCTTTCCGTCCGATGAGGGATGGAGTCATTGCTGACTTCGAGGTAACGGAAAAAATGATTCGACATTTCATAAAGAAGGTCCATAATCGGAGAAGCCTGCTCCATCCTCGGGTAGTGATAGGGGTCCCCTCTTGTATCACTGAGGTGGAGAGGCGGGCGGTCAGAGATGCTACCGAACAGGCAGGAGCAAGAGAGATACATTTAATAGATGAACCAATGGCTGCAGCTATCGGTGCTGAAATTCCTGTCCAGGACCCGGCGGGGAATATGATAGTGGATATCGGAGGGGGCACGACCGAAGTCGCGGTGATTTCTTTAGGAGGAATGGTGCTTTCCCGGTCAGTTCGGGTGGCTGGTGATGAAATGGATGAAGCTATCATAAGCTACTTCAAAAAGGAAAGGAATCTTTTAATTGGAGAAAGGACAGCCGAGGAAACGAAAATCAGAATTGGTACTGCTCTTCCTCAGAAAGAAATGAAGGCAATTAAAGTTAAAGGCCGCGACCTCGCCACTGGATTGCCAAGGACAGTCGAGGTTTCTTCTCAGGAGATGCATGAGGCGCTGAAAGGCCCAATCAGGACGATTGTAAGTCTGATTAGGGATACGTTGGAAGATACTCCCGCCGAGTTGGCTGCTGACCTTGTTGACCGGGGGATTATTCTGGTTGGAGGAGGAGCTTTGCTCTCCGGGCTTCCTGAGCTTTTGAGCAAGGAGACGGAACTTCCGGTCAATCTCGCCCCTGACCCACTAACCTGTGTAGTACTGGGAGCTGGCACCTATCTTGAGCAACTGGAAAAATTAAAGCGAAGGGGATAAAGAATAAGCGATTTCTGCTTATGAGGGTGGTTTAGGTGCTATTGAGTGAAAGGCATAAACTGCTGAGGATATTATTTATTTACGTCACAATTTCCCTTTCTCTTCTCATCTTTCGAACCGGTCGGGTAGTTGGAGTCGGGAGGGGTCTTATCCTATATTTGTTGGTCCCCAATCCCAAGATAGTAAGTAAGATTTTGGCTGAGACTGGCCGAATTGGAGAGAACGTATCCCGGCTCATTTCTGCCCGTGAAGAGAACAAGCTCCTCAGGGAGAGATTAAACTTTCTTCTTCAGGAGAGGGAAAGGCTACAAGAGGTCGTTTCAGAGAACGAGAGGCTAAAGAGAATGCTCGATTACCGGGAGGAGGCACCGTACGAACTGGTTTCTGCACGGGTCATAGGATGGACCCCTTCCTTGTTATCCTCCGGGTTGCTCATCGATAAGGGAGTAAATCAGGGAATTAAGAAGGATGTGCCTGTGGTTGCCTGGCAGGAAACGGGGAACCCGCAAGAAGATGGAATAGCGGTAGTGGGGAGAATTGGTGAGTGTGGCCCTAATATGAGTAAAGTTCTATTAATAACTGATTCAAGTAGTGAGTTGGCAGCAATGGTTCAGAGGAGCCGCGAGCAAGGGGTTATCGCCGGGACAGGAAGCAGGTCTCTCCTACTTAAATATCTCTCTCCCAAAGCCGACCTCAAAGTGGGTGACCTGATCGTAACTTCTGGAATGGGTAGAATATTTCCCGCTGGATTGGCCATTGGTTATGTTGAGGGAGTTCTGACCGGGGTAGGAGGATTAGAGAAGAAGGCCAGGGTGGCTCCCAGATTGAACATAAGTCAACTAGAAGATGTTCAGATAATCAAAGTTCCTTAGTAAACAGTTCATGGACTTGGTTGCTAATCACTGAGAGAGTGTTGGTTAATTACTAGGAAGCGAGCAGTAGAAGGGCTGTCATAGTGAGAAAATATATCTTCTTTCTAATATCCTTCCCTCTTTTCGTGACAATTCAAATTGTCCTGCTTCGCCCATTAGCGATAAGAGATGTGCCTCCCGACTTGATATTGATCGGGGTCGTCTACTTCTCCCTAAAGTATGGTCCCATGCTGGGCATCCCTGTCGGTTTTTTTTTGGGCTCTTTCAGGACCTTTTTGCCTTTGAGCTCTTTGGGGCTAACAGCTTAATCAAGACACTCATCGGGTTCTCCGTGGGTACATTCCAGAAAAGACTGGTTAGAGGGAACCCTCTGGGACAGATATTCGTAGTGTTTTTCGCCTGCCTTTTTCAGTTTTGGAGCATGCACGGGATAAGGATTTTTTTTGGTGAACCCCCACTTCCAATGCCTTTCTTTGTTGCTATCTTCTATCCTGTCTATAATAGTATTTTGGCTCCTTTCTGCTTCTGGCTGATAGAACAGTGGGAAAGATTGTGGGGAGGAGTTTATGCACCAGAGCATAACTGAACGGCAATATGAACAGAGATTGCAAAGGTCTCTTCTGTGGTCTAAGTATTTCGTGATTGCTATTCTTTCCCTTCTTTTGATAAGGCTATTCAGCCTGCAAATAGTTAAGAGGGGGGAACTTTATAAACTTTCAGAAGCCAACCGTATTCAGCTTTTCATGGACCCTGCTCCCCGGGGAGTTATCTACGACCGGAATGGGAAAGTTATTGTAGAGAATACAGGATCCTTTTCTGTTCTCTTCTCGCCCACTAATTTGACTCGGGAGCAGACGGAAGAGATTCTTAGGAAATTAAGTGAGATTTTAGAGCTTAGCTACCCTGCGATATTGGCAAAGGTCCACTCTTCGATTCGCCAACCACTGAATACTATTCGCGTTGCAGAGAACGTTCCACCGCAAAAAGTCTTCTGTCTGGCAGAGGAAAAAGTTAACCTTCCTGGGGTAAATATTGAGATTGAACCTAAACGCCACTATCTACACAGAAATTTCGCCAGCCATCTTTTGGGCCATCTGGGAGAAATTGGCCCAAAGGAGCTTATGGTTTTATCCGGGGCTGGATACAAGTTAGGCGATATTATTGGGAAATCTGGCGTAGAGAAGATTTACGATAATTTCTTGCGCGGGATGAGTGGCGGCCGGCAGATAGAGATAGACGCTGGTGGTCGCCAGCTTAGAATAATTAACAGCCTTTTACCTGAGGAAGGCGATAGTCTGATTCTGACTTTAGACGGGAGAATCCAGAAGCTCTGCGAAGATGCCCTGGAGGGTAAAGCAGGCGCAATTTGTGCCATAGACCCTGCCAATGGTGAAGTTTTGGCCCTGGTGAGTAAGCCCGATTTTGACCCCAATCTATTTACTGAATGGCTCAGTCCATCCCGTACCCAAGAGTTATTCACAGATGCGGGGCTTCCTATGTTTAATAGGACAATTCAAAGCCAGTATGCTCCAGGGTCTCTATTCAAAATCGTTGCGGCCATAGCTGGTCTGGAGGAAGGAGTAATTGGTGTAGACGAGACTATGGAATGCCGGGGTAGCTTGCGAATTGGTGATAGAGAGTTTAAGTGCTGGAAAGAGAGAGGCCATCGTCGTGTAAATATCGTTCAGGCAATTGCCCAATCTTGCGATGTATTTTTCTATCAACTCGGTCTAAGGGTCGGCGCAGACACGATGGCAAGATACGCTAAGATGCTGGGATTGGAGAGGGAACTTGGAATTTCCCTGCCCTCAGAAGCCACTGGTCTGGTTCCGGATTCCATCTGGAAGAAGATAAATTTTGGTAAAGGATGGTATCCTGGCGATACAGCCAATATGAGCATTGGTCAGGGTTATTTGGAAGCTACGCCTCTACAAATGGCAAGCTTAATTAGCACGATAGCCAATGGCGGTGTAATCTATAAGCCTCTACTGGTTAAGAAAATAATTGATGGACGGGGAGAGATAGTCGAGACTTTCCAGCCCAAAATTCTGGGAAAGCCGAGAATTTCTTCTGAGACTCTATCCATAATAAGAAAGGGCCTCAGAGAAGCTGTTCTTTCTGGTACTTCCCAGGCGGTCAAGTTCAAAGCATTGGCTGTGGCCGGCAAGACGGGAACTGCTCAGAATCCTCACGGAGAAGACCATGCCTGGTTTATCTGCTATGTACCGGAAGAGGCTCCCCGGATTGCTTTAGCTATCCTGGTTGAACACGGGGGTCATGGAGCCAGTGCTGCTGCACCCCTGGCCAGAAGGATTTTGCACGGAATATTTGCCCTTGAAGCAGATAAAGAACCAGAGGTTTTCGTCTCTAAGGAGTTCTACGAGGACTAAATTTATATGCGGCTAAAAGATATTTCGGTAAGATTCGACTATTATCTGTTTTTTACAATGTTTTTCCTTATTGCCATTGGTTGCTTAATGATTTATAGCGCAGTATATGGAGCTCCTGCAAAGACCACTGTCTGTACCAGACAGTGCCTTTGTGCTCTGGTGGGAATAGCAGTGCTTCTGATTTTAGTCGGAATCAATTACCAGTTGTTCAACCAGTATGCAAAATGGATATACCTTCTTTCGATTCTTCTGTTAATCCTTACTCTATTCTTTGGGAAGAGCGTGCGCGGCGCACGAAGCTGGCTTCCTATTGGAAATTATACGTTTCAACCTGCTGAGTTCGCTAAGCTCGCTCTAATTATCATCCTGGCTAAATATTTGACCAATTATCCTGAAGCGTTGAAGAAAATCTCTGGACTCATAGTTCCCTTCTCGTTGGCCGCTCTTCCCATTGCACTTATTATGTTGCAACCCGACCCTGGCTCGGCTCTGGTATTTGTGGCAATATTTTTGGCAATGTTATATCTTGGAGGAGGGAGAATAATCTATTTTGTATCTTTTATCTCGATGGGAATCTTAGCCTTGGGGATTCCTCTAATTCTCGCGCTTGACCCTCAAAATAAGAGTTTCGTTTCCAGAATCTTCAATGACCTTTTTTCTACTCTTGGCTTTATAACAATTGTTGTGGTGGTTATTGGGTTTTCCTGTTATGTCCTGTCCAAGCTTAAGTATCGCGTAAAGGTTACCCATTTTCTATTCGCTTCTTTGGTGTTTTCCTGTGGAACTATGCTCTCCTATCCTTTGAACTTCTTTTTAAAGGAGTATCAGAAGATGAGGCTAGTCTCTTTCATTAAACCGAGCATCGACCCCTTAGGGGCAGGATACCACATAATTCAATCCCAGATCTCCATTGGTTCGGGCGGATTATGGGGGAAAGGGCTTTTAGCAGGGACTCAAGGTAAACTGGGCTTTCTTCCGGCACAACATACAGATTTCATCTTTTCCCTTCTTTCCGAAGAGATGGGATTCCTGGGTGCTGCCTTCTTGATTCTGCTCTTCTCCATTTTTCTCTTGCGCGGACTCAGAATCGCCGCGCTCGCCAGGGATAGGTTTGGAAGCTTGGTAGCAGGTGGAATTGTTGCTCTCTTTCTATTCCAGATTATGGTAAATCTGGGAATGACTATGGGAATCATGCCAATCACCGGTCTCCCTTTACCCTTTGTCAGTTACGGAGGCTCTGCCTTGATTACTTCCATGGCTGGGGCAGGCATTCTTTTAAATATTTACAGTCGACGCTTTATGTACTGGTGAACTATTTCGTAGCCACTCCCCTCTCCTTTTTGAGGATAGGTCTGCCACGCCTGGCACGAGCCACGGCCAGGGGTGAGGGGGTTGTCAACTGGAGTCTGAATTTGGCAAGAGTTGTGCTGGACGAGATTTTACCCTTTGTTTCCAAGCCGGGCAGGTATCTGGGTAACGAGTGGAATGCGATTCACAAAGATTGGGAAAGTACCCAGGTGAGAGTCGCTCTATGTTACCCTGATATCTATGAACTTGGTATGTCTAATTTGGGATTGCAAATTCTCTATTTTATTATTAATGAGAGAGAAGATTCCCTTGCGGAAAGGGTTTATGCCCCCGGAGAAGATATGGAAGAGATATTAAGAGCGAGAGGAATTCCTCTCTTTTCTCTGGAATCAAAAAGACCTCTTAGAGATTTCGATATTATCGGTTTTACTTTGCAGCACGAATTATGTTATACGAATATTCTAAATATTTTGAGCTTAGCAAAAATTCCGCTTCATTCTCAGGACCGGAATGGAAAGTTTCCCTTAATAATAGCCGGCGGGCCTTCCGCTTCTAATCCTGAGCCTTTGGCCGACTTTATTGATATTTTTGTTCTGGGAGATGGAGAGGAAGTAATTGTAGAAATCGTAGAAGTTCATAAGAAGTATTGCAGAAATGGTCTACTCAGAGCCCTGGCAAATATCCCGGGGGTCTATGTGCCATCTTTATATGAAGTAAGCTACAATGAAGATGGAACTGTGGAAAGCATAGAAAGGAAAACGGAGGAAATACCAGAAAGGATAGAGAAGAGAGTTGTAGATTTGGAAAGCTCCCACTATCCTCTAGCGCCTCTGGTGCCGTTGATTGACATCTCACAGAATCGGTTGAATTTGGAGATACAGCGAGGCTGTCCCCATCTTTGCCATTTTTGCCAAAGCCAGGCGATATATGGGCCTTGCCGGGTGAGGTCTAAGGAGAGGTTGCTTGAAATTGCTGATGCCTCTCTAAAATCGACGGGTTATGATGAGATATCTCTAACATCCCTTTCCTCCACCGACTATCCCGGAATCAGGGTACTCATTAGCGAATTCTTGGCTCGCTATGGAAAAAGCTATACTTCCGTATCTTTGCCTTCTTTACGACCCGATAAGTTCTCTCTCGATTTAGCAATCCAGATTCAAAAGATTAGAAAGACAGGGTTGACTCTTGCTCCGGAAGCTGGAAGTGAAAGATTACGCAGGTTGATTGGGAAGGAAATCAGCGACCAAGATTTCGTCTCGGCGATTTTTCAAGCCTATGAGGCTGGTTGGAGACTGGTGAAACTATATTTTATGATCGGTCTACCTACTGAAGCGGATGATGATATTGAGGCGATAATAAGACTGGTAAGAGAGGCAAGGAATGGACACAAGAACTTAAACTTTAATATAACCATCGCTCCTTTCGTTCCCAAACCGCACACCCCTTTTCAATGGCTTCCCATGGAAAAGCTTACGGAATTGAGAAGGAAAAAGGAATATCTCTCTCTCCGGCTGCCAGCTCAGATTAAAGGCCATACTGTGGAATCTTCTTTCTTGGAGGCTGTGTTCAGCCGTGGAGATAGAAGGTTGGGGACTGTTCTGGAAAAGGCTTGGGAAATGGGCTGTAGATTTGACCAATGGAAGGAACATTTTCGTTTCAACATCTGGATGGAAGTTTTTTCTCAATGCTCTATTGAACCTGACTTCTATGTCTATCGGAAGAGAGACCTTGAAGAAGTGCTTCCTTGGAGTCATCTCATCTATGAAAAAAGGGGACAGGCTACTTTTTTCAAGGTGCACTGAAAAAAGGGAACAGAAAAAGGGGACAGGCTACTTTTTTCAAGGTAGACTGAACTATGCCGCGGATTAGAAGGGGTTTAGTGGCTGGCCATATTTACCATATGCTTAACCGTGGAAATGGTAAGCAGTTGGTTTTTCATAAACAGCAAGATTATCAGGCATTTGTTGATTTAATCAAAGAAGCAAAGGCTCGGTATGCTGTAAAGATCTTTGCATATTGCTTAATGCCGAACCATTTTCATCTCGTGGTGATGCCCATTCAGCCGGAAGAGCTAAGTAAATGGGCACAGTGGCTAATGACAAGCCACGTGCGTCGGTACCATCAGCATTATAAAACTAGTGGGCACATATGGCAGGGTCGTTTCAAGAGTTTCATTATACAGGAGGACAATCATTTATTGACCGTGCTGAAGTACGTTGAAGGGAATCCGGTTAGGGCCGGGCTGGTTAATTTAGCCAAAGAGTGGTGTTGGTCTTCCCACAGGGAACTAATTGGCGAAGTACCTCGTTTCCTGGTAGATGATATTCCTATAGAATTGCCCAGAGATTGGAATAGCTACGTAAACGAGCCCCTAACCGAAATGGAGTTGGGGGGAATCCGTCAAAGTGTCAACCGACAATCTCCTTACGGTATGCCGTTGTGGCAGATACAAATAAGTAGTGCTTTGGGATTGGAATCCACCCTGAGACCCAGGGGAAGGCCCGGGCGAAAGCCGGGGAGCGAAGAGAAAAAGTAGCCTGTCCCCTTTTTCCCCTTTTCAGATGAGAAAAAGTAGCCTGTCCCCTTTTCAGAAAGTAAGAATAGAATATGGCAAGAAGGGGCCCATTCGTTACATAGGGCACCTTGACTTAATGCATACTTTCTTTCGCGCTTTTAGAAGGGCTAACTTACCAGTGAGTTATACTCAGGGTTTTAATCCTCGAATTAAATGTTCTTTCTCACCCGCTCTTCCCTTGGGATTCGAAAGTGAAGCTGAGTACATTGAATTGTATCTGGATAGTAAGGTCGATATTCCCAGCTCGATAGATAGTATACAGAAAAATTTGCCCGAGGGCTTGACCATCCGCGATATAAAAAGACTTCCCCTTTTTGGCAAAGCCAGCAATACAAAGATAAGAGCGATTGCTTACAAGGTTAATCTCCAGCAATTCTATCAAAGGGCCGCGGTCTCTGGTCGATTGATTAGGGGACATTTAGAAGGAAGGATAGGAGATTTTCTTGAGAGAGGAGACATTTTCCTTGTTGATAAGAAGGGGAGGAAGGTAAATGTTCGCCCGCTGATTCTGAGTATGGAAATGGAGGGAGACTGGACTATCCGGCTCCAGCTTAAAGCAAAAGCAGGACTCAATCTAAATCCCAGAATAATAATCGGTGCACTCCTGGATGTAGGGGAGAAAGATTTGGCCTTTGTCGAGTTTGCCAGAGAGAAATTCTTATTCTGGTAGGGAAATTTTTCCTGGATAAAAATCTATGAGAAGGCAAATACTGGTTGACGTAGCCGAAGATGAAGTGAGAATAGCTCTGGTTGAAGATGGGCACCTCGTGGAGCTATTTATTGAGAGAACCGAAGAAAAGAGCTTAGTGGGTAATATTTACCTGGGAAAAGTAGTGAATGTTCTTAAGGGGATCAGGTCTGCCTTTCTGGATGTGGGATTGGGAAAGAACGCCTTTCTGCCCTTGATAGACCTTCTACAGGAGAAGGTAGAGGTAAAAGAAGGTGACCGCTTATTAGTTCAGATAGTAAAGGACCCGATTGGCGATAAAGGAGCGAAGGCTACAGCTAAGATAAGCCTCCCTGGGAGGTATCTTGTTTTTATGCCCAATGTGGCCCACATCGGAATATCGAAGAAAATCTTGAACGAAGAGGAACGGAATAGATTGAGAACAATAATCAAAGAGATTACGCCGTCAGGAGCGGGATTCATCGTTCGTACGGAGGCCAGTGGTCACGAAAAGAAAGAGTTCATCCGCGAATGTAAGTATCTCATGAATTTGTGGGGGACAATAAAGAGAAATAAAGAGGCAATTAGGGAGGGGTATCTTGTTCATAAGGCATTTGGTATAATCTTTTATGTAGTGCGAGAGTTATTTACCCAGGAAGCAGAGAGTCTGGTCATAAATTCGCGGCCCGAATACAAACAAGTGAGAAGTTATGTAAAGATGATAGACCCCCGTCTCCTCAGGAAGTTACATCTTTATAAGAAAAAATCACCACTATTTGAGATACACAATTTGGAAAGTCAAATTGCCAAAATGAAGAACGAAAAAATTATATTACCCTGTGGAGGTTCCATTATTATTGAGCAAGCAGAGGCTTTGACCGCGATTGATGTCAATACAGGCAGGTTCGCTGGAGGAAAAAGTCCGGAAGAAACAGCCTTCCTTACGAATTGCGAGGCAGCTGAGGAGATTATGCGTCAGGTTCGCCTCAGGAACATCGGGGGGCTAATAATTATAGACTTCATTGAAATGAGACAAAAGAAACACCGGGAAAAAGTTATGGATATTCTACGCCAACAGTCTCTGAGGGATAAGGCGAAGATAGATTTGCTGCCAATTACCAGGTTGGGTCTGGTGGAAATGAGCCGTCAGAGAAAAAGAGAAAGTATAATTGATACTCTTTGCGAGCCTTGCCCTTATTGTGAAGGTAGCGGATTGGTATTCTCTGAAAAGACCATGTTCATTAAGATAAAGAAAGAAATCATAAGAAGTGCGGCCCAAACAGAGAATAAATTTCTTGATGTGTTTTTGAATCCGAGAATTGCTCCTCTATTTGACGACAAGAAGGTAGAGCGAATTTCTAAAATAACTGGTAAGAGGATAAAGATTAGGCCCGATTATAAACTACACATTGAGGAATTCAGGATTACCCCGTAAAGATGGTGCGGTTGTTTTGGTATGCGACCCTTCCACTTTTCTTCTTCGCTTCTTCCCAGAGTGGGTCATAAAGCGCGTGAATTTCCTGGCTGTAGGAATCAAGGCCCTCCGCTATTTCTCCTCTGAGCAGGCCATCCCCATTATCCGTAGGTCTGGCGCCATGGGCAGCAACCACTTCTCTTAGTACCCAAGGCTGGTCAGTAATCATACAGGGTGTGAGGAGATTATCGCTATACGCCTGCGGAGCGTTTTCCGCTTGCTGCATTCTCCTTATGGCTTTCATGAACGGCGAGTTAATTGCTTCCCAGAGAGTTTTGCCGTGAATGTTGTCCACGGCAAAATGGACAAAAGCACAGGGTTCCACGTCTCCTTTATTGTTGATGTGCAGGAATGACCTACCAGCAATACAACCTTCAACGTGGGGCCCATCGTTCCAGAAATCCCCTATAAATATTTCCTTAGTATCTCTCCACCTGGCTACCTGTTCTCGCAACCTATTTCTTTGTTGCGGTGTGGACATCATCTTCAGGGCGGGCTTCTTGCCTATGGGAAGGTACTGAAAATACCAGCCAAGATAGCAACCTCTATTTATCATAAGATCAATGAAATCGTCGCTGGTTAGGGCATCGGCATTCTGGTGGTTCATTGTCGCCGAAAAACCGAAAATACATCCTTCCTCCTTTAGATTATCCATCGCCTCCATAATTTTTTTCCCAGACACCTTTGCCCCGGCGCTCATCGGTCTGCTTTTCAAAGCCTTCTACACTGAGGTTTACCTCAACATTTCCTAAATCCACCAGCCTCTTTGCTGTCTTTCTATCTATAAGCGTGCCATTAGAGTAGACCTGGAAATAGACATTATCATGCTTCTCATAATCAAACATATCCTTTCGCAGAAACATTTCTCCTCCCTGTGTAGTGATGAGATATATTCCCAGCTCTTTAGCCTCAGAGATTATTCTATCTATGGTTTCGTAGGGAAGGTCGTTTTCCGTGGAGTACTCACGCGTGGAGCATCCGGCACAATTCAAGTTACAGCGCATAGTGGGGCTTAGCACAAGGAAGAAGGGAGGCCTGACTCCTTCTCTCGCTTCTATCTCCTGTCTAATTCCGCTCCCTACAAGGATATTGTTGATTAGAAAATTCTCCACCAGCTTGCTTACACATTTTTTGTTCGGCCGGGAAAGCAACTTCTTACTCAATTCTATGCTCGGGTGATTCGAATTAAAAATTTCTATCAAATTTCCGATTTTATTCCTATTTTCCAAGTCTCTAGTTAACTTCTGTGCCAAGCTGAGCATAGCCAACAAATTCCTGTTAGAAACATTCGGAACGAGCTTCCATATCTTTCTTATGAGTTGTTTCTCACCGTAACTCTTTATTCTGCTCTTGATCTCCTTAAGGCTATACACGATTACTCCCTTTTGTGAATCAGCTCCGAAGGAGTCCGACCCCTCTTCGGAGTCCTGTCGGACCTATACTTTCCCCCGATTTTATCGCCGGGACTTATTGTTAGGGCCTCCATATTCTTTATGGTATATCGAACCTAACTATTTGAGCGAAACAAGGACAGCCTATTTGCCAACTTGATGAGCCAGCCCGCATAAAGAAGTCGGATAACAAATAGTCCGCTAACGAAATAACATTATAATTTGCTTAGCCGGTTTGTCAAGAAAAAACTGGAATTTTTCAAGTATTTTCCTTGATAGTCTTGACAAAAGCAAGATAAATATATAAAATTGGGATAAATTTTGTCTGAGGTTCGTTCATGTATGCAATAATTGAGGCTGGCGGAAAACAGTATAAGGTCGAGGAAGGTTCGTTTGTTAACATCGAGAAGACGAGCAGAAAGCCTGGGGATATTATCGAATTGGGCAATATCCTCCTCTTGGTTGATGGCGAAAGAGTAGAAATAGGAAGGCCCTATGTCGATACGGGGAAGGTACTGGCAGAGGTCAAGAGACATTTCCGGGGAAAGAGAATCATAGTGTTCAAGAAAATGCGTCGGAAAGACTATAAGAAAACGCTTGGGCACAGGCAATATTACACGCAGGTAAAGATAAAGGAAATAAAGGCAATCTAAGTTTAGGAAGGATGGTTTCTTATGGCTCACAAGAAGGGACAGGGTTCGACAGGAAATGGCCGGGACAGCGCTGGCCAAAGGTTAGGGGTGAAGGCTTTTGGCGGCCAGTTTGTGTCGGCAGGTAGTGTCTTAATTCGTCAAAGAGGCACAAAATTCCACCCGGGATTCAATGTCGGCAGGGGAAGTGACGATACTCTGTTTGCGCTAATTTCTGGACATGTTGTTTTCGAGCGTTCTGGAAAAAGAGGAAGGCGAGTCAGCGTTTACGAGTAGAAGCTCTGAAAGAGCGGAAGTAACCCTGGTCTTCAGGAAAGGCTTGTATGTTCATTGATAAGGCGAAGATATTTGTGCAAGCCGGAAATGGGGGCAATGGTTGTGTCTCCTTTCGACGCGAGAAGTTTATTCCGCGCGGTGGCCCGGATGGAGGGGACGGTGGTAAAGGTGGCGATGTCGTTCTTTTGGCCTCCTCCGGCATCAAGACTCTCCTCGACTTTTATCGTCGCCCCCACTATCGAGCCCAAAACGGAGCACATGGTTCAGGAAACAACCGCTCCGGGAGGGCTGGAGCAGATTTATTCTTAAAGCTACCCCAGGGGACCCTTGTCTATAAGGGAGGGGAAGTAATTGCCGACTTAGTGAGTGAGGGACAGAGCGTAATTGTGGCCCAGGGTGGCCGGGGTGGAAAGGGCAATGCGAAATTAAGGTCGCGCTCAGGGCCTCCCCCGCGCTTTGCTGAGGAAGGCCAGGCCGGAGAGCGGTTTACTCTTATATTAGAACTGAAGTTGATTGCGGAGGTGGGTATTGTTGGCTACCCTAATGCTGGAAAGTCAACCCTTCTTTCGGTTATTTCTAACGCTCGTCCAAAGATTGCCGATTATCCCTTCACTACTATTGTCCCCAATTTGGGAGTAGTACGTCTTGCTAACGGTGAAAGCTTTGTAGTAGCAGACATTCCCGGACTAATCGCTGGCGCCCATAAAGGTAAAGGCCTGGGTGACCAATTCCTGCGCCATATTGAAAGGACTAACCTCCTGGTTCACCTGGTTGACATTCAGGGTTATGGTGCAGCGACTCCTTTAGATAATTATTTAGCCAATAATGAGGAATTAAGGGCATTCAATCCCAAACTGTCCAAGAAGCCTCAGATAGTCGTGGCTAACAAAATGGATACTCCCTTCGCGTCAACGAAATTGGAAGCTTTTCGTTCCAAGGTTAGGAAGAAAGTCTATCCTATTTCCGCTCTCACCGGAGATGGTATAAAAGAACTGCTTTATGCCATAAGGAGAAGATTGAAAAAGTGAAAAAGAGACTAGTAGTAAAGATTGGTACCACTATCCTAACCAAACCTTCCGGAGTTATCAATGAGGTCACGATAAAGAGGATTGTGGACGACGTGGCTGAGCTTCTCAACTCGGGTGCGGAGGCGATTATTGTGACTTCTGGAGCAATCGGTGCTGGCCGGGGAAGATTGAAATTGCAGGGTGAGTCCATTCGCGAAAAACAGGCGCTGGCCAGTATCGGACAGAGCTACCTCATGAATATATACGAGAAATTTTTCAAGAAGCACAATCGCTTGGTGGCTCAGGTTCTATTGACCAGTGACGATCTCGCCCAGCGAGAGAGATATCTCAATGCCAGAAATACCCTATTGACACTCCTCAGCCTCGGGGTGGTCCCTGTGGTAAATGAGAACGATACGGTCGCTGTAGATGAAATCAAATTTGGAGATAACGACAGGCTTTCAGCCCTCGTAGCTAGTAAAGTAGAAGCCGATCAATTAATAATCTTAACGGATGTAGATGGCTTCTTTTCTGCAGACCCCCGGGCGGAAAAGAAAGTGAAATTAATAAAAGAGGTTGAGGCTATTACCCCTGAGCTGGAGGCTAAGGCGAGCGGCAGGGGAAGCGTGAGAGGAACTGGAGGGATGGTAACCAAGCTTGAGGCAGCCAAGATTGCGACTGCCAGCGGGATTACAATGTATATTGCAAATGGCAATAGAGAAGAAGTCCTCAAAGAAATCTGGAATGGAATGAATCCCGGAACAAAATTTCTCCCTGCAAAAGAGAGAATAGTATCCCGTAAACGATGGATAGCTTTTGATACCAGAATAGAAGGGAAGATTGGTGTGGATGAGGGAGCCAAAGATGCGCTCCTGAGAAGTGGGAAGAGTTTGCTACCTTCCGGGATTAGTTCAGTGGAGGGGAGATTTAATACGGGAGCTTGTGTGGCTGTTGTAGATATGGAAGGGAAGGAATTCGCGCGTGGACTGACCTCATATTCATCTGATGAGATAGAAAAAATCAAGGGAAAGAAGACTTCCCAGATAGAGAAAACTCTCGGATATAAAGATTACGATGAGGTAATCCACCGGGATAACCTGGTCATCTTAAAAGAGTAGTTTCAGAGTGGTAGCTCTGCCAAATGTAGGGGCGACCCTCTGCGGTCGCCCAAGCAGGGGAGATTTGGGAAATTTCCCTCTCCCTTTTGGGGAGAGCGTCAGGGTGAGGGGGGCAGGTTCACACAAGGAGAAGAAAATGAGAAAAATTTCTGTTTTGTTGGTTGTTCTGTCTTTTCTTTTTTGCGGGACTATTTTTGGAGCAGAAGGAGATGTCCTCTGGACAAGGACCTATGATAGCCCAGGCGCTGGGGATGATATTGGTTGGGGCATTGCGGTGGATGGAAGCGGGAATGTCTATGTTACTGGATATGAGGAGGTTGCAGGGGAAGAGGACAACATCTGGGTGAGGAAATACACTTCAGGAGGGGATGTAGTTTGGACAAGGACATATAATGGGGCAGACGATGGAGATGATATAGGTTATGGCATTGCAGTGGACGGGAGCGGAAATGTGTATGTTACTGGTTATGAGACTGTTAGCGGCGAAGGGGGTAATATTTGGGTGAGGAAGTACGATTCGGATGGAGATGTAGTCTGGACAAGGACTTATAATGGCGCGGCCAATAGTTGGGATGAAGGTTCTAGCATAGCAGTAGATCGGAGCGGGAATGTCTATGTTACTGGCTATGAGGAGAGTGGAGCCGCTAACGACCGTGATATCTGGGTGAGGAAGTATAATTCAAATGGGCAAGAAGTGTGGGCGAGGACCCATAATGGTCCCGGCAGTGATGACGATGAAGGTTATGGTATCGCAGTGGATGGGAGTGGAAATGTGTATGTTGCCGGTTGTGAGTGGGGTGTTGGGGAGGAGGACATCTGGGTGAGGAAATACACTTCTGGAGGAGATGAAGTCTGGACAAGAACTTATAACGGCACAGCCAGTCAGAACGATCAGGGTTATGACATCGCAGTGGACGGGAGTGGCAATGTCTACGTCATTGGCTATGAGATAGTTGCTGGTGAATCGCGTAACATCTGGATAAGGAAATACAATTCTGAAGGGGACGAAGTCTGGACTACGACACATAATGGAATTTTCGATGGTTGGGATGAAGGTTATGGTATTGCAGTTGATGGGAGTGGTAATGTGTATGTTACTGGATGTCATCAAGTTAGTGGAGCCTCTCTCGAAATTTGGGTTAGGAAGTACGATTCAGATGGAAAAGAGGTCTGGACAAGGTCGCATAATGGCGACGGGGAGAGGAGCGGTTTTGACATCGCGGTTGATGGGAGTGGTAATGTCTATGTTGCGGGAGCTGACTGGGATCCAGTGAAAGGGTGCAGCATCTGGGTAAGAAAATATGAAGGAGCTTTTGGCGAGAACTTTCAGCCTCCACAGGAAAGCGATGTGAAGATTCAAGGAGGAGAAAAAGGATATGTCAATCCCAAAAAAGGTGAAGTAGCAAAGATTCACTTCCAGCCCGAAGGTAGTGGGACGGTAAATGTTAAGATTTATACTTTGCGGGGTCTACTTGTTTGGCAGGAGAGCAAGAGTGTGTCTGAATATCAGGATTATATAGAGTGGGATTGCAGGAACAAAGAAAATGATAGGGTAGCATCAGGAATCTATGTGGTTTATGTGGAAGGTCCGGGAATAAAGACCACCAAAAAGTTAGCAATTCTAAAATAAGAGAAGGAGTAGCAGAGCGAAGCTCTGCGTCATAATGGCGAAGCTTCGCTTCGCCACTCCCAAAGCGGGCTTTGCTGCTACAGGAAAGAGAGGTGAAAGAAAAAAAAATGAGAAGAGCAATTATTACTCTTTCAATTTTTCTGGTTGTGGTAATCACAGGTAGTCTATGGGCAAAAGGAGCCGGCACATCTGGTGCGATTATACTTGACCAGCCGGTGGGAGCAAGAGCCTGCGGTATGGCTGAAGCGTATACCGCGGTTGGTGGAGAGATAGGAGTAGTCCATTACAATCCAGCAGGCTTAATTTCTCTTCCTTGTCGCGAAGCTTCCTTCACCTATCAGCGAGGACTGGCCGATGATAATTTTATGAGCCTTCTTTATGGTCAGCCGACTCCGATAGGAGTATTTGGAGGGGCTTTCTCTTATTATACTGCTGGGGAGATTGAGTTAATTGATCTTGATGGGAATGAGTCTACGGTAAAGGCAGAGCAGTCTTTTGTAGTGGTAGCTGGCTTTGCCCGAAAATTTATGGAGAAATTGCCGGCGGGCATAAATCTCAAAATAGTCTCCTCAAGACTTGTTGAAGTGGAAACTGCCACGTCCTTTGCAGCCGATTTAGGTGTTCTCTATGAACCACCGGTTGGGGGGCTAACGCTCGGCTTGGCGATGCGAAATCTGGGAACGAAATTCAAGTTTATAGATGAGGGAGACCCTCTTCCCTTAACGATTTCTCTTGGGGGTGCTTACCAGAAGCCTTTTCGCAGCCAGAAAATTTTAGTAAGCCTGGATTTTCCCTTTCTGGTTTATGACCAGACGATTACACCAGCAGTTGGTTTTGAGTTTGACTGGAGAGAGATGGTTCAGGGAAGAATTGGCTACAAATTCAATAGTGATGATACTGGATTAGCGGTTGGCATGGGTTTCAAATACCAGAATTACCTCATCAACTATGCCTTTGGACTCGCAGATAAATTGGAAAATGGCCACCGGGTAAGTTTGGGCGTGAGGTTTTGATACCCGATTTAACTTTATTTCAAACCTCAATTTTGCTCTTAAAACTTTGTTGACAAAAACTGCGAAATAAATTAAAATTTTTGTGTTTTCGTGGCGAAAGTTATGACGAGAAAAGATGTTAAGAAGTATGTTTCCAGAATGGATGTGGTATTGCCTGCCCTGGCTAAGAATCTTCAAGTTCCGCAGCTCCCCAAGTTTTATGGTATTAAGGTAACCTTGCAACAATATTTTGCGCTCGCTACCATAACCCGGAAAGGCAAACTTATGGTAGGAGAATTAAGTAAGTTGTTAGGGCTCAGCGTGAACACGGTAAGTGAGCTCGTGGGGCGATTGGTAAAGAAACATTTCGTTAAGAAACAAAGAGATGAGAGAGACCGGCGCAGAGTCAACGTTTCTCTGACTCAGTTGGGAAAGAGAATCATTCGGAAGGTTGACGAGTGCAAAAAGAGACACATTACGAGAATCCTAAGAAACTTGACGGAAGACGATTGCCGCCTTTTAGTTCAGATAATGGAGAAGATGATCGGCACTGCTCGGGAGGTGAGATTGGCGGGGGGTTATAAATTTTTGAAAAAATAGTTCGTGTGGCGAAATTCTTAATTTGAGGCCGCATTTGTCCGCAGAGGGAGAGAGTCTCCCGATAAAATCGGGGAGAAGCACAGAACCGATAGGACTCCGAAACCCGCTGGAGATGTCGGACTCCTTCGGAGGTGATTCAAGATAGTAAAACCTTGTGCGGAAGGGATGACAGTGAGCGGAGCGAACGCAATAAGGGGAAACGAAGAGTTTCCCCTATTGAGCACAGGCTGATTCACATAGGAGGGAAAAACTTGAAACTCAAAGCTTCAGATTTAGCAAGTAAGATGTTATTAGCCGGATTGGGCTTGGCTGCTTTGACGCAAGAGAAGGCTAAGAAATTGTTAAAAGAATTGACAGGGAGAGAAAAGATAAGCATGCAAGACGCTTCTGCTTTCGTTGGGGAGCTATTGACGAGGGGAAAAGAGACACGGAAAAAGTTAGGTGAGCTGGTAAAGAGTGAGGTAGCCAAAATCCTGGCAAAAGTTGATTTTGCTTCCAAGAAAGACTTGGCGGAACTTCAGAAACGGGTGGAAGAGCTTGAAGCAAAGCTAAAGGGCTAAGAAGCTTCCATTGATGGATTGAAGGGTGAATTGCCATGACAGCCCGGCTGATGGTGGCCGACTTCCCCAAGAAGAATTGTTTGAAAGGAGGATGAACAATCTCTTGGGAAAGATTAAGAATTTGGCGATTGAGCGAATGGCCGGTCAGGCTATCAATTTGATGGCTAATTGTTCAGATACCAACCTGGTCGGGTTTGCCTCTCTATTAGAAAAAGTTGCGGGTAAGATAAATTTCTCTCCCCGCAAAGAAGAAGTGGAATTTGCCAAGAAGTTATTCGAGAACAGGCATCCTTTTACTCAATGGATGAAGAGAATAGGTAGAGAATTGAATCCGAGGTCGAGAGACCAATTCATAAGGAATGTTATTGTCAAATCTCACTTCACAAATCAAGAGAAGAAAAATAGTTTCAAAGAAAAACATGGCTTTTTTCCACCCACCCATCTGGCTATCAGCCCGACGACGAGGTGCAATCTCCATTGTGATGGCTGTTGGGCTGGTATGTATGCACAGGTTCCAGATATGGAAATGGGCCTGTTAGAAAAGATTCTTTTTGAAGCCAGAGACGAAATGGGTATTCATTTCTTTACTATTACTGGTGGTGAACCGTTCATTAGAAAAGATTTGCTTGACCTCTACGAAAAGTTCTCTGATTGTTTCTTTAATATTTATACAAATGGAACTTTAATCACGGATAAGGTCATACAGAAGATGGCGAAGCTGGGGAATGCAGCTCCTATGTTTAGTTTAGAGGGAGGGAAGGAAACTACAGATGGCAGGAGAGGTAAGAGAGTCTATGACAAAGTAACAGCCACAATGCGAAAGTTGAGAGATAAGGGGATATTTTTTGGGTTCTCAATTACTGAGACCAAATATAATGCTGAAGAGGTTAGTAGTGATGCTTTTGTTGATAAAATGCTGGAGCTGGGATGTTTTAATGGCTGGTATTTCCAGTATATTCCCATCGGTTTAGACCCGAATCCTTCTCTTATGTTAACTCCGGAACAGAGAGATATGCTTCGTAAGAAAATATATGAGCTCAGGAACACGAAGCCCATCTTTCTTGTAGACTTCTGGAATGATGGCCCTGCCGCAGGCGGGTGTATGGCGGGAGGTAAGAAATATCTGCACATCAACTGTCAAGGTGATATAGAGCCCTGCGTGTTTGTCCATTTCGCTTGCGACAATATCAAGGAAAAGAGCCTAACCGAAGCGTTAAAGTCTCCATTCTTTAGAGCTATCAGGGAAGCAATTCCCTATGATGGTAACACTTTGCGGGCTTGTATGATTGTCGACCGGCCAGAGATACTCCGTGAATATTGCAAAAGATTCGGCGCTCATGCTACTCATAAGGGCGGAGAAACAGTCATTGGCGAGCTGAGCGGCCAAATAGACGAGTATGCTCATGGAGTTGCCAGGATTTATGATGAAGCCTGGCAGGGAGGCGATTGGATGAAACTCTTTCAGCTTAGAGAGCCAAAAGAGGAAGTTGAGATAGATTCAGATACCTGGCAGGGTCTATCCTTGCAAGAATAAAAGAGAGGAGATTTATTTCTGCTATGCGAAAGAACATACTTTTCTTCTACTCTTCCCAGGATTCCGGGCACCACCGGGCAGCCCAGGCGCTCCAGAAGGCATTTAGCCTTCATTCTGATTTCGACACCTTGGCGTTAGATTCTATTGAATGTGCTTACCCGAGAATGGGAAAAGTGATGATTGATTGGTATCCGAAAGTCATAAAAGGGATTCCTGACCTCTGGAGAGTTATCTATGACAATCTGGACTTAGCTAATGCCACAAGAGACATCAGGAAGCTGATTAATCGGCTATATTTTGGAAAGATAGAGTCCATACTGAAAGAGCATAAGCCGAGTATCATCATTTGCACGCAAGCTGCTCCCTGCCACGTAGCAGCTGCTTACAAGGGTGAGAAGAGGAACGGCGTTCCTCTGGTGGCGGTTATTACTGACTATCTCGTTCATCCTTATTGGCTTCATGACCGTGTAGACCTTTACATTGTACCAACCGAGGAAACAAAAGAGACTCTTATGGAGAGGGGTATTGCCGGGACAAAGATAAGGGAGATAGGGATTCCTATAGACCCAAAATTTATGAACTATTGTGATAAATTGAAGATAAGGTCAGAATTGGGGCTTTCTCCTGAACTCACTACTCTTTTGGTTACCGGGGGAAGCCGGGGAATGATTCCGCTACAGAAACTTCTGAGCTTGCTGTCTCAAGTGAATGCTCGCTTTCAGGCCATTGTAGTTGCAGGCAGGAACAGGAAACTGTGGTGGAGGGTAAAGAAAATGGAGAAAAAACTCCCCTTTATGACTAAAGTGTTGAGTTATACCGATAGGATGGACAGCTTAATGGATGCCAGTGACCTGATAATTACCAAGCCGGGCGGACTCACTAGTGCTGAGGCGCTGGCTAAGGGTTTACCACTAGTCATTGTTAAGCCGATTCCTGGTCAGGAAGAGAGAAACGGCCGATACCTGATTGACCAGGGGGCAGCTCTGGGAGTAAACCATTTAAAGGAACTGCCAGAAGTCATAGAGGAATTGTTACTATCCTCCGAGAAGAGAGAAGAAATGAGCCGGAAAGCCCGAATTTTGGCCAGACCAAGGGCGGCTGAGGAGACAGTAAGGGCAATTATAGAATTGGTGGCGTGAAAGAAAAAGGGGTCAGAGTGATTATTTTAGAAAAAGGGGTCAGAGTGATTATTTTTGTACTGATGGAGTGACGGGAATGAGAGTATTAGTAACCGGTGGGAACGGATTTATTGGCAGCCACCTTGTGGAAACATTAAAAAAGAAAGGATATTCAGTTACTTGCCTCGTTCGGAAGACGAGTAACCTTAGATGGCTCAACGGCTTGGATATAGAATTCGTCTATGGAGACTGTACGGACAAAGGGAGTCTATATGAGGCATTAGAGGGCGTGGATTATGTTTATCACCTGGCAGGAGTAGTTAGAGCTACCAATAAGGAGACTTACTACCGGGTGAACTTCCTGGGAACAAGCAATTTGCTCGAAGTATGTAATAGCATAAATAGAAACATAAAAAAGTTCATATACCTTTCTAGCCAGGCCGCAGTCGGCCCAGACAAAAATGGTGACAGGTACTTTTTTCCGCAGGCAGCGGCGGGATCGGAAAAAGGGGACAGGCTACTTTTTCCGGTGTCAAAGGGTGAACAGGATCCTCAACCAATCAGCGACTACGGTATGAGCAAGCTCAAGGGAGAGATTGTGGTTAACAGTTATCGGGACAGACTGCCTGTCCTGACTATCAGGGCGCCGGTAGTTTATGGACCTCGGGATAAAGACATCTACACATATTTCAAGTTTCTCAAAAGAGGAATAAGACCCGTTCCAGGAAAGGGAGAAGGGTGTTTTAATGCGTTATATGTTGGAGACCTGATAGAAGGGATGATTCTGGCTGCAGAAAATGAAAGTTCCAGTGGCGAGACTTACTTTATTGCAGATGAAAGGTCATATTCTTGGGAAGAAGCTTCAGATAGGGCAGCCCGGGCAATGGGATTAAGAGCGCTCAAGATAAATATACCAAGCTGGCTGATTTTTGCATCTGCATTTTTAGCAGAACTATCTTCAGTAATAACCCGTAGGCCAGTTTTAATTGATAGACAGAAGGCAAAAGAAATACTCCATAATGGATGGTTCTGCGATGTAAGTAAAGCAAGAGAACGACTCGGTTTCAAGCCCAAGTTTAGTTTAGAAGAAGGGTTGAGGTTAACTGTCGCCTGGTACAGACATAACGGCTGGCTCTAAAAAATGGTAAAAAATGGTGACAGGTACTATTTTCTCTATTTTCTCAAAAAGGTGACAGGTACTTTTTGGTAGTGTCAAAAATAAAATGATAAAAGATGAAAGATGAAAAGCTGTAGATGTGATGAAAGGGAGAGCTCTTTGACAAAAGAATAGAGAAGAGATGGTAGCAGTAACTGAGCCTTAAAGGTGGAAAG